>ADGC01005020.1_pt1 | contig 11395 bp, 9 predicted proteins | sample 268048 | NCBI WGS metagenome assembly ADGC01 (sample SAMN02954255, study PRJNA42359) | wallaby gut metagenome | biome: terrestrial; feature: wallaby; material: gut; isolation source: foregut contents of Macropus eugenii | host: Notamacropus eugenii | place: Australia
TGTATGCCAAGTCACCTGCAACTGCTTCTTCAGCACGTTGTTTTAACACTTCGAATGGTAATTCAACACCTGCGAATTCAGACCAGTTTCTTCTAGCGACGTGCTTAGTAAATACAACAGCATCCGTGAAGTGAGCAGAGCTCAATACTGAGGTATCGTATCTATAAACAGAACGCATTGCTGGCCAGTGTACGCTAGTCATGTCGTAATACTGGAAGTAGTTCAAACCATTATCCCATGAACGTTGCTTGTGATCAGCGTCGCATGGAGTCCAGTTCCATTCCTTGAAGATTGAAATTTCTGAACGTGGTAAACCAGTAGGAGTACCAGTAATCAACTGGGTTGAATTGTACAATGATTTCTTAGCGCAGATATCAAGTGTAGATGGAATGATACCCTTGTAAGTGCTGTTAGCTAAGTAACCAGATTGCTGATAGATTTCAGCACGGCAGCATTCAGTACCCTTAATTACTGATTCAGGATTTAACAAGCAGCGAGCATATAAAGCAGAGCCAGTTGATAAATCTTCAGCCTTGGTATTGAAACGACCTAAGTTAGCATTCTGAGTAGATAAGATAACCTTAAATGCATCATGCACACCTAAGAAATCGATATAAGCATACTTGGTTTCAATAGATACACCAGTATCGATAATGTGTGTGAATGGATAACGTGGCTGATCTAACAATTCAGGATAAACAAGATCCTTAAGATACTGTCTAGTTAAAGTTTCAACTGCATCATCAGAGATATCACCATCTTCGCCGCCTTCCATGTATACAATACGGGAATCGTTTAGTGTGATAGCGTCATCATCTTCACTCATAACAACGTGAGCATACGGAACACCATTTACGTTGTATGGTTCAGTTAAATTAACTAAATATGGATCAGTTAAAGTATCATCATCTTCTACAGCCTGAACTAATTCACCAACTGCCTTGATGTTGTCAGAGTAAAGCTGAACATCGAAAGGTAAGTTATCGTAATAGTTACCAATGATATCATCAAAAGATACATTGCGTGCAACACGAGTATCTTGCTGATTTTCTTTAGCAACGAAAGTTTCAGAGTTATTCTGTAAATTAGAAAGAATAGGAGAAACAGTATCCTGTCCATAAGTTTTCTTAACAGCACCGAAGGTGTATGGAATAGATGCGACGTTTGCAGCTAATACATCATCCATGTTGTCTAAATCGACAAATAACTTGATACCGATATCGTTAGCAAAAGCACCAACAGAAGAAGATTCAGCTGCTAAAATAGGATATACAGTATAAGAAGTAGCACCTTGACCAATAGTCTTAACCTTAAGATTCTTGATGGTTTCACCTTCTTCTAATTTGCGAGCAACCCACTTTAACTCTACTCCTGATTCCTTAATAGCAACTCCGTCGTTATCTACTAAAGGAATACGATCACCGTCTTCAGTCAACACGAATTGACCATCAGTGTCTGTTTCATACTGAGCAACTTCTGCGTCTTTTACTTGTAGTTCTAAAACTACTGAGCCTTTAGAAGCAGTTGAGTCAGCCATACGAACAACGAATGCACCTTGACGTGCAAATAAAGTTGATAAGTAGATTGACTCTCTTGAATAGTATTGTGTGTTACTATCCAAAGTTCCTTCACCGAAGATAGACTTAAACGTAGTTGAGCTATCTACCCACACAGGTACACCAGCTGGGCCCTGTTGTGCCTTCATAAAGAAGATAGGACGGAACAAAGGAAGTATTTCATTTACGAGTGGAGTGTAAATCGAATTATCGATAACACTAGTCTCCCAATGAGGATAAGTGTAAACTTTCGCCATGGTTAAATTCCTCAATAAAAGTTAGAAATACGAATTAATGTTATCTTTGTAATGCTATAGAACCCAAAATACGGGCAGTATGATTTCACCAAATCGGAGAAAATAAGTAGTATGAAGAGAAATTTTTTTGACACAGGAATGGTTACTTGGGCAGGGATTCAAGACCAGATTCCTAGAGTACTCAAGTATGTCGTAGCTAACCGTGACATTGTGCTTCCTACGGAAACTACTCGTGTCTTGGCTCAGACAATACGCACAATACTTAAAAATCCCATGGCGGAGTTCTTCAGCAGAATTCTGTCCGAAGATCAACTCAGTAACTTCGCTACTATCTACATACAACCATCAGAAATATCCATTCCTGAGGTTATCGCATCACAAAATATAACAATGGATTTAAAACAAGTTCGTGGAACTGATGTGTTACGTTCATTACCAGAATTGTACAATAAACCAATAATCAATCTTACAACTGCTCTCAAACCAGATAGAACATATGGCGGACTAACAGTAAGTGCTGCTGATTCTTTTCAGCAGATGTTCTGTAGAGCCCAAATGGTTGCATCGTATTACGATAACGATGTGTGGTTATCACCATATCTAGGAGAATTTGTTGTACGAACCTATAGCATGATTATATCTTCCATTATTTCTAAGCTATTTAGTTTATCACTTGATGAAACAATGAAAGTGATGGGCGTGTGTGCTATCTTCATGGCTCAGTTATTGGATCCAGATGAAGGTAACCCAACAATGCCTTCAATCTATAATAGATGTACATTTATAGGAAGTAGATCTGAACTAGAAGCTATCGCTAATGAAGTTAGTGATATAACAGCTGGAGGCGTTAATATTGATAAACTACCTGAGATGATAAAACGTGTCGGACCAGATAGAATGAAATCATTCAATTTACAGATGTTGTTTTCAACATGTGGTAATCTTGGTCCTGAAGTCGTAACAGGACGTATTGCATTAGAATATCCACCATACTGGACATATTGTCTGCTGTTGGCTCTGTCTGGTGTGAAAACACCTATGATCTACCAACTTAATAATTGTAGATTGTCCAATGAAGGTAGAAGTAAATTCCTATCATCTTTATTAACATATGAAAAAATGTTTGACTTAAGGAGATAACATATGCCTGTCTCTAATTCTAAGAGAGATGAAATATGTTGTGAAGTATTGAGACAGTATTTATTTGACAATGTGTGGAATGAACCTGAATCTGAATACAGAATCAATGTACATCCTCAAGTTCTTCGCAACAAGTCATGCGTGGGTAGTTTCACTGTATTGGATGCGAACATATACTTACCTAAGGTAGGCGAATCGTACTTTTTGTGGTATATGAAAAGTAACGATATCAACATCGGTCTAGATCTAAAACCATGTGTCTGGTACGATTTGACTACGGTGTGTAATGAATATAGAACGCTAGTTCATGCGTATACCGAATCAGGTTGTATGTTACCAAAATGTAGTGTGTTTATCAGATATAATCAAAGTAAGACAATAATATACATAGCTGTTAAAAAACGAGCATATAATTTATGCACGCCTTATCCAAAATTGGATGATCTGTATCTGACATTCTACTACGATAGTGATGTTGTTAATGATATTAGAATATATAGTGTTGAAGTTAAGAGTACTCGTGGGTATGCATCAATATTAAGTCAGATGACTAAAGTACTCAACACTGCTAATAGTAATGATTGTATACTAGAATTCTGTAACGGAATGGAGATTACAGACCCAGACAACACACCGGAATTAGAATACGGTAATTTTTACGATATAATAATAGATAACAACATAATTGGTAGTTTTGAAATTGATCTAACAAACAATAATGAGAGTCCTGTATTTTTAAGTACTAAGGATAAAGTATGGAAACAAATAATTCACATACCTAAATCAGTTAATCCTGACAATTACGTGATAACTCACAATACCTGTGATTTGTTTGTTAGAATAAAAGGTACCCATACTGGTAGATATATCCACAGAGCAACTAACGGTAGAACTGTTGGACAAATAACTCATAATGATTTATCTATTCCTTTGTTTGTTCTAGATGCATATCGTGATTACTTACATGACCAGAATATTGTTGTTCACGGTGTTATACGTAAACACGACAAAGACAATGTATTAATACGTGATAGTAATTACATTGATCTATTGTACAACGAAGCTCACAGTGATGACGATATTATCAAATTCCTCAGTAATGAAAACAAGAGTGAGATGACTTTCTGGAAAGCAGAAAATCTTGAATCTTCTAAATATGTGGAATTGATGTTTGATAGTCCTAACGGTACTTCTACTGATATTGTATCTGATTGTATATTAGGTTTAGGTTATTATAGCACTGTGAATCTTTTATGTAAGAGAACAGTTTCTAAAAAGATAACAAAGAGTTTCGATGGAACTATTCGTTTTAACTTACCGCTTATATTTGCAGATTCAAAAGTATTACCTGTGATATACATAAATGGTAAGCAACTGAAATTCAAGTATTATTCATACGTTTCTAATGCGGTTGATAATGTCTGCGATGTTATTATAGACAAGGATGTGTACACTCCTGCTGGGTCAACAATATCTGCTGTGTTCTCCATAACAGATAATGATAGTGTATACACATTTTCTCCTAGTGAAGATAATCTGAATGTTGAAGTACCATACAAGAACCCTGTAGTTTATCAGAAGATGAAATTAGGTAAATCTGTTGTTGGTATAAATAAGAGTTCAAACTATTCGTACACAAGAATAGAATACGGTAACAATATTTATATGTCAACAGACACAGATAAAGGTGTGAAACTAACATTCAACTCATCATTATCGGATACTGAATTTGTTATACAGAACCCGCATAGTAGTTATGTCAGAACATATGATCTGAAGAACTACACTAAAACAGGTAAGAGTATTGCTATACCAATAAACACAAATGAAGATACGCCATTATTAGATATAACCAATTTATTTGTTTTCTTCAACGGTGATTATCTTGTTAAAAATGTTGACTATTTTGTTAACACAATAAGAGATAGTTCAGGTAAAGAATCTTTCAGTGAATTAGTTATTCAATCAATGGACCACTTCAGTGAAAATGGTGATAACAGCATTGACGTTGTTTATAGTATTGTAAACACAGAAGAATATAGTTCTGGTTTCACTGTAAACAATAGAATAGCTGATGAAACTCCAGTTAATTTATTCTTTCCTGGTATAACAAACACACATGTGAATGGGCTACTTGAGTTGGAAGGTGAGTATCATGGTACATATATAAAGGTAAAAGATGGTAAGTATCCAGAAGGTAGTGTGTTTGAAATACAGACTGCTGTACCTCATCTTGTCACTGAATTTCTATCTAACTATGGAAGAAATAGTGATTTAGAAAAACTCAATATTCTGAATAGATATTTTTACAAGTCTATTAACTTATCACCTGACTATCTAGTAATGGAATCAAAACACCGCATCTACTCCGTGTTCATGAACAATTTCATCAATGATGTTGTGAACGGTGTTGTTCCTGTGATAGACGACCCTGATACGAAACGCTTTAATGATTTAATAAAACCGTATTTGTATCTACAGAAAATGGATTTGTGTTTTACTGGTATAGATGGTAGATTTGTTGATCTATATCCACAGTATATAAATTACGACATATCACCTGAGGTAAAACATTTCATAGATAGATACATAGCTTCTCTAATGCCAGAGAACACCAATCCTACGATGGAGGTAGTATATGGCTAATACAACTGATATTGTACAACAATCAGTTACTATAGATGGTAATACTATCATCATTTACAATAACAGAAAACCAGATTCATATCTAGAATCAGATATATTTGATCCTAACAATCCGTCTAGCGGTAAATACTTCCCATCTCTGTATTCGATTGTTATTAAACCAGACGGTAGCTTATGGTATGTGTCGGCAAGAAATGAATACACATATGCTGTAACGTTGACAGCTTGTAACATCGTTACTGCAGAAGATGCTGAAACAGCAGCTAAGATTGTTTCATATGGAAACGATAAGTATTGTCTATACATGGATACCCGTGTATCACCATACAAACTTATAGTTGATGCTAAAGTTTTATTCTACGGAAATAGTTTAAAAGAATACACATTAACTGTTGCGAATGAAGATGGTGAAAATAGTATCATCTCAATGTATTTGGATAGTACTGATAAATTCGTAAGTGATAGAATTCCTATGACTTCAATTAGTCCGGATCTTAAAGCTTACAAGTTCCCTACCAATTGTCACACTACAGCCAACTTAACAGAAGGCGATGTTGTTACATTGACTGTCTATAACAACCTAGGCAATGTTGCGGCAACACTCAACCTATATGTTAGAAATGCTGTTTGGTTGAATGACCTAAATAGTTGGACTAATCCTATTGTTGAATTTGGTGTTGATTGTTTACAAACTAGAGGTAATGAGTTCTATATAAAGGAAAGACAAGACCCTTCACATCTTAACATAGTTCCTTATTTGATCTATGCGGATGGTAGTAAAGTTAATGTCAACATAGATAATACTCAATGTTTCATGTATGGGTTAGATGATTTTCTTCCTTCATATCCTGGCTATAGTCAATCATTAGTATTCAAATACTTCTTGGGTAAGAATGAGACTGCTTTAGGTACAACTGAGAAATTCTTAGTATGTTCTAAAGAATTAGTTGTTGTGAAGGAAAGAAGTAGTTATAGCTTCAAGGTGAGTGTTATCCCACTATACAACGCAACATTGAGTAAATGGTATCTGAAATTCTTCTTATATACAGATGAACGAGATGCTTGTTACGATCTAACAGATTATGTGAAGTATGATAAAGATTTCACATTCGATGGAAGTTATGATAAGTGGGGTATAGAACAACACGTTGTTATTGACTATGATGTTAGTAAAGTACTGAACTTGAATGAAGAAGTTCCTGGTTCTCAGGGATTCTGGATAACAGTATGGGATCCTAAATCACATGAAAGATACACATTCAGAGATGCTGCTGATAGTGACATCATCTATGGTGTTGATGGTAGTGTAACTAGAAGACCAGTTCTTCACTACGACAGAACATTGGATATTTATTATATCCCGACAAGTGTGTTCCATAACAAGGAAGCAGTGATCGAGAGCTTCTATACTCTCGCTAGACCTTTCTATGATACTAGAACAGAATCAGTTGCTCCTACCCCAACTCACTTCATAATACGTGATAGCCAGAATGGTCAACAACTAATATCTAGTCCTGTTGATCTGAATAATTTCGGAAAGGCAATGAATGTTGTTGGTACAGATAGACTACCTAGTGGTGGTACTGTTATTGTTGAATTCTTAGAACTCATAAAAGATACTTATGTTGTTTTATATGGCGTACCAGTTGATGTTTATGTAGGAACCTACAATACTGAAAACAACTAACAAAATATTTTTATGTTATATACCACCCTCAATTGAGGGTGGTATATATTGTGTTGTTTTTTCAATCAGAAGATAAGTATATATTACTAAAAAGGTACTAGTTGTAGTATCATAGGGTGTCAGAGTAATCTGACTTATATTTGTTCATTACAGTTGGGATTCAAAATGTTCGAGGAAAGTAGTAGTAAAATTAATCTAACTCCCATTCGGGAGAAGGTTATTGAGGTATGGGACTCTATGAGTCCTGAAGATAAAGAATTTTGGTACAGTTCAGATAACTTAATGAGTAGTGTTGATAATTACATTGACTTAATCCCATATGTGTACTCGTTGAAGGAAAGAGAATATATTGATACTATTGTCGATATAGGTTGTTCATTCGGACCTCAGTCGTTTCTATTTCATCAAATTGGTGTCAAATACGTAGGGTTCGATCCTTCTTGTGTATGTGGTTTGTGCGGAATAGAAGCTGAAGGTGTTACGTTCCTCGATGCATGTTTCGAAGAATTCGATATTGAGACTATCAAAGAATACTTTGGAATTGATCCTGAAAGAACATTAGTTCTTGCGTTACATGTTCCAGTGTTCCACTGTAACAGCTTAAGTTATCAGTCTAAATTCATTTCATATGTGTTAAGTGAATTTTCCAGAATAATAACCAACTAAATATCTGTAATACAGAATACAGATATAGATTTTTAAATAACCTTTCTCATAATAAAAGAAAGGTGACCACCAAACGTCATTTCAAATAAAATGGAGTAACGAAATGAAAAAGCAACGAAACAAAAACAAGAGTTTGATTACTCAGCAGAGTATGAGAAACTCGCTAAAAACGTCCAGAATATCGTAACTGATATTGTAAAAGAATTAAAACTTGAGGAAGATTTCTCTCCTGTAACAGCAACTGAATTCGAAGATACTAATGACGACATACCGGTAATCATAGTACCCGTACAAGATTACGCAAATTCTATCGCAATAAAGGGAAGATACTGTAGTCATTTGTTTTCTACAGACGATGCTTTTAAGAAAGAACTCATGTTCTGTTTAAAATTCGCATTGAAACTAAAGGAAAACATCACTGAAACCAACTATTATTCAATGGACTATTTACCATTGGAACATACATTCGTATGCAATATGTACCGTCGAGGTGCTGTTGGTCGACGTGGTACATATTTTGAAGTAAAATTCGATCCATATGGTGAGACGTTATCTGGAGAAGTTGAATATGGGTATATATCACCAGAGTTACATTGTAAGGAATACAGATACAGAACTGGTTTCAGAGTTGGTGAGTTACTACCTGTCATAGAAACAGATATCATCTCGCAGCTGGTAGAAAATACCAAATCTACTGAGGGTATATCATCGTATACTATGGGTAAAACAGCCATAGACTGCACGCGCATGTGGTTGTCAACTCAACTCACACACAACGACGTCTGTGCTGAAGCACGCACTATTCTTCTACTGGCTTTGGAGAAAATGGACGTAAAATCATCACCTATCGAACGTTACATTGATATGACTATGAGTCCTATAGAGCAAAATCCGGCATACACACCTTCTGACCGTAATGCAATAATAAGATTCATACTGGCATACAAAGATACCGAGGTATTTGATGTATTAATATTCCAAAAAGATTATGAAAAACGGTTATTGATTATTGACAGATGTTATAACAGACTAACGATCAACCTGAGCAGTGTTCTTAATTATCACCAGTCAATAGAAATGGTGGTCAACTTCATCTGTAGATAAAACCGAAATTACTTTATACAGCAACACAGTGAGTTTCATACTCACTGTGTTATTCATATTTCAATGAGGTGACAATGGATGATTATATAGAAAGGAAGATAAACAGATCATGGAATTTTGAAGAACGAAAGAAATTTCTTGAAGAAATGATAGAGGAATGCCCTCTAAAGACAGCACACTTCTGTAGAGAATTATCAACTAACGAATACACTTTCAAAGTTAAATACAAAAACGTTGAAAGAGTTCGCAAGGCATATTTAGAAGTGACAGAATTATCAACACACTAACATATATATAATCTGATTGATATGTGGATAACTAGATTAACATATCGATAGTTTAAATTATATTCTAGTCAAAGGAAAATTAAAATGAAAATTAATGTGTCCAAAACCAAATCTAATTTACCGTGCCTCTGGGAAAGAGGTGGTGGCTGCCGAAACACAGGCAATGCAAGAGTTATTTGCGGAGCAGATGGCTCTAAGAAAGTTGCTATTGCAATAGGTCATTGGTCAAACGACGATCATGCTTTATTCGTATTACATGACGGTGATCTAATCATCTCCGTTTTCGAGAGCAGAAGTAGTGGTCTAGAAATAGATATTACTGAAGTTAAATTATCTCAGATAAAAGATGATCTATGGTGTGACTCCTATGGGGTCTACAAAGATGTGGATTTCAAGACAGTGATGTCATACTCAGATGGTGAATGGGATAATGAACCATCCCCTGGCGTAGAAGAAGCAATACAATCTGCCGTTGACAAGGCAAGATGCTATCATTGTAGAGAACCGTATTGGTATCTACCACCGAAGAAGAGATACTAATAAAGTAGTTTCAACGTGAATAATATAACACTCCCACAAATGCGGGAGTGTTATATTTTTTATTTTTTGAGATATAATTCACCGCTCCAGGCTATCTTGTTATCTTCTGTCACAACATAATCATACCAATTTCTATAGAACGACATCGGTACTTCGCTACCGTTGATGTAGATTTGATTATCTTCTAGATACTTGTACAGTGCTCTAGAAGGTATGACACAAGAATAACCTACAACTTTGTTAACTTTAAGTTCAGAATCATACTCGTAGGTTATTTTAAGTTTCATAGAAATTATCTCTTACAGAAATACTACCAAATCACGAAGAACTAATTCGTTAGATGCAGTACCTGCAGTAATGTCGTAGTTCAATCTAACTCTGATAGTACCATCATCTAATTTAGATATTTCAGCGTTTACATATGCAGGCTGATCCTGATGAGTGAACGATGAGTGACCTTTCAGTATCCCACTTCTCGAATTGAAATTAATATCAACAGGGAATTGGAATCCATCAATTTCTTCTATATCTAATCTAAGCTTACTAAACTTAGTTATGTCAGTATCAGCATCCAATATAAGATCTGTTGTTATGTCGAAATACTGCCAACCATCGACTGGTCTATTCATTGATTTTGATCCAGCCCAGATGATGTGACCATTCTTAAATGGAACCAACATTGTTTCAGACTGAGACTTACTTAGTTTAGATGACCAAGTAGAAGTACCATCTGGTAACATAAACAAATCGTCTTGTGGTAATGTTACTGTAGAAACTTCATCAACCAACTTCCAACAAGATTCATGTCCAGACATATCTTCAATTGAGATTGTTTCTTCTAACATATTTGTTAAAGTGAAACCTAATTGTAGATATGCACCAGATAACTGATCCTGATCATTCCATACTAATCTCAACTGTGGTCTGATTATGTTTGCTATTTCACCGTAATCAATGAAAGGAACATAACCTCTAGGATAATTCTCAGCAATAACATTAACATTGAATCTATCCGTACCTTTGTTATTCAAATCAACAGAAACTGCAACTGTGAATTGTATATGAGACAATTGAGTCTGTAATCTGAACACGAATGTATCTGCTGAACATGGTACAACGTTTGTTCCATTTGTAGTAAATAACTTAGCAATTGTATACCAATGCAATCCGGCAGTGTCACTGAATAATTTCATCAGTGTGCATTTTCCGGATGTAATATCTCCATAAGCAGGAGAGCCTTGTAATCTGCGCATTTCTTTCTCCAGAGTTTCAACTCGTTCAAATAAAGATGTCATAACTGATGTGGAACCTAATGATTCTTCAGTTACGGTTTTAGCATCGTTGATGTAGTTAACGAGATTGTTATAAATGCGATAAAAGTTCTTTGTAGTTATCCAATGTTGGATCACCACCAAAAGCATGATAACTGACTAATATTTTACCTGGTGAGTTGTTTGGGGGATCATTATGAAATTGTACACAGGTGGCTGGTGAAGATGTGCTTTTGGTTTT
>ADGC01002384.1_pt1 | contig 11345 bp, 8 predicted proteins | sample 268048 | NCBI WGS metagenome assembly ADGC01 (sample SAMN02954255, study PRJNA42359) | wallaby gut metagenome | biome: terrestrial; feature: wallaby; material: gut; isolation source: foregut contents of Macropus eugenii | host: Notamacropus eugenii | place: Australia
TAGGACCATTTTTTATATGAAAATGGTTTTAACCAAATTTATAGAAATAATCCAGGATTTGGGAAATACTTTTAGGTATTTCAGAATCAAAGATAATAGAAAGGGCTTTGAAAAAGTATACCCAACCTGGAATGGCTGTGCAGATTGTTGATTACGCATCAAAACAAGGTCCTTGTTCCGTGCCAACGTTAATTGCAGATATCCTAAAACGAGTAATAAAGGATGTAACAGTTGATTATTTTAATGATTCAGCTTTGTTGAAGTAAAGATTGGAGTTTAAGTTTTAGACTATTGGTACTATTAGTACCATTAGTGTAGTACTGTTAGTTAGTATTGTTGTATGGATGGTAAAAAAAAAGTAAGACATAATGTAACTTAACTTATTTTCATTTATCACAATTTATAAAAAAAATAAACTAAAAAACTTTTTAATTTTATAGTTATATTTGAACATTTTTTTTTATTTTGTGGTAACATTTCACCCGTTGTTAATGAATGACATTTTGGTAGCGAGAAGTGCTACTTTTTTTATCTATAGTGGAAAATAAAATACTGAATTTTAAATTAAAATTTGCAGTGTTTTATTTTTAGTGATAGAATTCGCTCCACTTTTGTTTTTTTTGGATCAACAATGGTCGCATAGTTGGTCTTTTGTTAATTATTTTTTTAGTGAGTAAATAAAATGGCATATTCTTTTGATGCTCAAGTACGTGCAGACTTTGGAAAAGGTGCGAGCCGCCGCCTTCGTCGTAACGGTCAGATTCCAGCAATCGTTTATGGTGGTGAACAAGAAGCAGTAGCTATCGCTATTGACCAAGCTAAAGTTTTCACTGCACAACAAAACGAAGCTTTCTATAACGAACCTATTACTTTAAATATCAATGGTTCAGCTTTAACTGTTAAGCCAGTTGCAATGCAACGTCACCCAGTTAGTAGCATGGTTGTACACGTTGACTTTATGCGTGTTTAATTGTATTACTTGCTAAATAAGAAGTATGCCAAAAGCATAAAATATATTTATTGAATCTTATTTAGTGATATTTACAATTGAGATAAAAAGAGAAGGAGAGCAATTGCTCTCCTTTTCATTTTTTATCTAATAGAAAGTAAAAAAATTAAAATAATGATTTTTTTACAAAAATATCTAACATATTAAAATTTATAAGTATAATAATATCGTTTTAATAAACGGTTACTTAAAAATATACAGTTATTTAGTTATATATAAAGATAGTACTTTATATATTAAGAGTGCAATTTGGTTATATCTTTATATAGCTAGGTAATTTTCTCTTTATACTTTTGTTTCAGGAAAAAATCATGTCTATAGAAATTGGAAAAATGAACGATTTACCTCTTGTTAGAATGGACGAGAAAGGTGGGTTTCTTGATGCTGGAGCATATGGAGAAGTTTTTTTACCTTTATCACAATTACCTGAAAATCCTGAATTAGGTATTTTGATAAGTGTATTTTGTTATATGGATGATGGTCGTTTAACTGTAACAGCTAAAAGACCTAAAGCTTTGCTTGGTGAACTTGCAAAGCTTACAGTTAAATCAGCATTAAGAGGGGCGGCATACCTAGAATGGGGAATTCGTAAGGATTTAATGGTTCCTTTTATGGAACAACGTTTCCCAATGAAAGAAGAACGTGAATATATTGTGTATGTTGCCAAAGATCGTGATGACCGATTGTTTGGTACTACTAAATTTAATCGTTATATTTCAGATGTTTTGCCAGAGAACAGTAACTTAAAAGAAGGTGATGCTGTAGATTTAATTGCAGTTGCCAAAACTCCACTTGGTATCAAAATGGTAGTAAATAATAAATACTATGCTATGTTAATGAGTGGTTCAAATGATACTTCTGAAATTAGACTAGGGGTAAAGACTCGAGGTTATATCTTAACTATCCGTAAAGATAGAAAAATAAATGTAGGATTACATAAAACAGGTAAATCTGGTATTGATAGTGCAGGTTTCTTAATCTTAAATATGCTAAAAAATTCTGAGAATGGTTTTCTACCATTTACAGATAAAACAGATCCTATAGTTATTGAAGAAAATTTCGGTATGAGTAAAGGAAAATTTAAGAAGGCAATAGGTGGTCTTTATAAAGAAAGAAAAATAGAAATAAAAGCAAATGGTATTCAATTGTTAGATAGCGATGTTGATACAACTGAACACGCATAGGTTTATGTACTGCTTGTCTATTTTTACTTTAAAAATTTATAAAAAGATAAACACTATATGTCATTTAGTTTAGCTATTGTGTAATATATGGTGTTTAGATTTGCAAACAATTATAGTTTTGGGACTATGAATTGATAATTTGTTGTTTTAATTGATTTTTGCTTATTTTGTGAGATTGACTTAAAGTTCGTGTAAATGTCCATAATTTGATATTATTGATAAATCAAAATGGAGATTTGCATATGGCTAGAAAAAACATAAAAAGAAATCCTGCAGCAGAAAAAATTGCTGACTTAATCCTTAACAATTATGATATTTCTTGTGCAGGTGATGTTAACGAAGCCTTAAAAGAAGTTTTTGGTCCTATCTTTGAAAAAATGTTAAATGCCGAGATGGATGCTCATCTCGGTTATGAAAAAAATTCTTTAGAAAATAAAACAAATGATAATCGTCGTAATGGTTATGGCGAAAAACAAATCCAAGGTAGTTTTGGTCAAACTTCAATTCAAGTTCCACGCGATAGAGATGGTTCTTTTGAACCTATTGTTGTTCCTAAATATAAAAAAGATGTTTCCGATATAGAAGATAAAGTTATTGCTTTATACGGTCGAGGAATGAGTCAAAGAGATATTAGTGAAACCATCAATGATATTTATGGTTTTAGACTTTCTCAAGATAAGATTTCAACTATTACAGATATAATTATTGATGATGTGAAGGAATGGCAATCTAGACCTTTAAAACCTATTTATACTTTCATTTTTGTTGATTGTATATACGTAAAAATGAAGAACGAACAAGGTGTTGTTGGTAATCATGCTGTATATGTAATTTTAGGTATAGATATTGAAGGTTTTAAAGAGGTTTTAGGTTTATGGATTAGTCCAACAGAATCTAAATCAACTTGGATGAAAATATTTGATAGTATCAAAGCAAGAGGTGTTCAAGATATTCTATTTTTATCAATGGATGGAGTATCTGGTTTAGAAGATGGTGTAAAAGCAATATTTCCAAATACAGTTGTACAACGTTGTATTGTTCATTTAATAAGAAATTCAGTAAAATATATACCATCTAAGCACTTAAAAGAATTCTGCAAAGACTGTAAAGAAATGTATGGTGCAATCAGTGAAGAAAAGGCAAAGGAAGCATTAGAATATTTACAGAATAAATGGTCTAATGAATATCCAGGAGCTGTAAGAGTATGGGAAAACAACTTTAATTATGTAGTTCAATTATTTAATTATCCAATGGAAATAAGAAAAATAATGTATACTACTAATGCTATAGAATCAGTAAATTCAAGTTTAAGAAAAGTAACCAAAAAAGGCATGTTTGATAATGAAATGTCTGTTTTTAAAGTCTTTTACTTAAGAATTACTAGAGAATTAGCGAAAAAATGGGGTGTTTCAAAAACTCAAAATTGGTCAAAAGTATTAAATCAGTTATCCTGTCTAGATGAATTTTCAGACAGAATAACTAAATATATTAGATAAGTTGAGAGTTGCGAAAAATGACAATTACACGAAATTTATTTCACTCTCTATTTTGTTGTGATTGTATAAAAATGACCGAAAAAAATTTTTTTAGATTTGTTCTATATATGGCACTGACTTTTGTGTCAGGGGTTGCTGTGGCAACATTTGTTCCGGTTTTAAGTATATACCTTACTAATCAATTACAAACAACGCCTTTTCAAACAGGATTGTACTTTACTACTTCTGCTTTCATTAGTGTAATTGTTTCACAAATTTTGGCCAAATTTTCAGATGGTAAAGTATCTCGTCGCTTTTTAGTGGTAATGGGCGGTATTGCCGGATGCTTGGCTGCAATTGTGCTTATTTTTGGTAACATTTGGTCAAGTTATCTCTTAGTGGTTACATTAGGTATTTTGTTTTTTAGTTTATCTAGTGTGGTAAGTCCGCAAGTTTTTGCAAGTGGTCGAGAATATGCCATTATAAAATATGGTGATTCAGTAATGTTTACTACTTATATGAGAGCTTTCTTTGCTCTTGCATGGGTAATAACTCCGCCAATTGCATATTTTGTGGCAATACATTTAGGTTTTACTGCACTTTTTTCTGGTACTAGTGTGTTGTATCTTTTAATTTTTGTTTTAGGTTTTTTATATTTACCTAAAAAGTTAATGCAAAATAACGACAATGCTAATTCTGCAGAAAATTCCTCAAGTGAGGAACAAGTGAGTGCTAATTCAAATAGCAATTCTATAATCCAAAGTGAAAAACAAGAAAAAATCTTAAAAAATAAGGATGTTTTGTTACTTTTTATTCTTTCAACTTTACTTTGGACTTGTAATCATATTTATTTAATAAGTATGCCTATCTATATTACTAAGGAAATTCATATTAGTGATGATTTTCCTGGGTATATGATGGGACTTGCTGCTCTTCTTGAAATTCCTATTATGATAGTAGCAGGGAAACTTGTTAAATTTGTTGGTATTAAGAATTTAATGTTATTAAGTACATTGGGTGGGATTTTATTTTACATTTTATTAGAATTTTTACCTTCAACTTCGCATTATTTATTTCTTTGTATACAATTTTTTAATGCATTATTTATTTCAATTTTAGCTGGTCTTGGAATGATTTACTTTCAAGAGCTTTTACCAACAATTCCTGGTCAAGCTACAACATTATCATCTAATAGTATCAATACAGGGGCTATTTTATCAGGGTTATTAGTGGGCGTAATTTCATCAATGACCACATATGGTAATATGTTTTATATAAATATAGGGTTTACTGTAATTTCATTCATAATGCTACTCTTTGTTAGAAAAGTATAAAAAAATTATAAAACTTATAAGTTTTTTATATTGCTTTAATATGTTTTTGTTTCTAAAATGTTCAAAAAAGTAATGTAAGAATTATATAAGATGTTTAAAACATAAGGTTCACATGGAAGTGTTAAAAAATAAAGGTTTTACTCTTATTGAATTAATTGTTGTTATCGTAATATTAGGGATTTTATCTGTAATTGCAGCTCCTAAGTTTATGGATTTGCAACGTGATGCGCGTATTGCATATTTAAATGGTATGAAAGCGGCTATAGAAGATGCAAATCAAATGTTGCATGCTTATGCCATAATTCATGGCTTAACAGATCTTGATTTGAGAGCTGATAAAAGAAATCAATACCGAAATGCAATGGTTAAGTTTGTTGGAAATAAAGTTGTAAAGACCACTCTAGACCGAAATGACGAAGGAGTATTCTTCTTGAATTTCGGGTATATTGCGACAACATACGGTACAGATAGAAATTCAGGTCTTACTCAAGTTATTGGTAAAAATGCAGTTTGCAATTCTAAAGATAAAGGTTGTGTAAAAACAGTGCAAAATGTTTATGCACCAACCAAAAGCGCCCAAGAAAAGGCTTGTGAATCAAGTGATAAAAATATCGAATTATGCTATGTTGCAATAGATCAACAATGGGAACAAGCTTACGTTGTTTTAAAAGGATTCTCTGCAACCCAATGTGCATTACATTATACTTCCGCAACCTCTGAAAATAATCCACCAAAGATTGAGTTAATTACTTCAGGATGTTAGAAATTTAAGATTTTTTTCAAAAGAACTAAAGAATAAAAACCTAGGAATTATATTCCTAGGTTTTTTGCTTAAATTTTATTTGCGATATTTATGAAGAAAAAAAGTTGTTTGTTTTATATACAGCTTTATATATATTGTTTGTTTTTAATATAAAATAATTTTTATTTTTGTTGACAAATCAAACAATTGATATGTATTTTAAAAATAGAAATTGCATAGAAATAGATAATTTTAGAAAATTAGCACCGTTTAAATAGTGTATGGTAGAAAATTAAATTTTTATAGTTAAGTAGCTAGGGAAAAAATTTTTAGTTCTTTTTGAAAAAGTATAGATAATAAAAAAGTTAAATTAGAAGCAATTTTGTTACACAAATAATACAACTAGATTATTTCAAAAAGAATAAACAATATAGTATAAAAACGTAAGGGAAGATAAATGGATTATTTATTACAACTAGTAGTTTTTGCTTGTAAGTTTGTAATTGTAATAGTAGGTATTTTTATAATTTTATCTGTAGTTGCCAAAGCTGCCAAGAACATAAAGCGCGCTAAGGCTAATGAGGATTTATATTTAGAAGTTACAGATTTAAGAAAAAATCTTACCAAAGATACTACTAAATTAGTTAATTTCTGTATTTCAGAAGAAGACGAAAAAGCAAGATTAAAAAAAGAAAAGCTTGAAAATAAAATTCATAATGAGTTAGAAAAGAAAGCTTTAAAGAAAATTGAACAAGCTTATAAACAAAATAAGAAAGAAATTATGGCTAAGCTTGAAGCTCAAGTTGACGCTGTAATTAAAGATCCTAAGTTTAATGAAGCAATTCTAGCTGAAAGTAAGCTTGAATTAGAACAAAAGCAAGCCCAAGAAAAGGCTTCAGAAAAAACTGTAGCACCTGAAGAACAACCAAAAGAAACAACCAATAGTGCAGAACAAGCCCAAGAGAAGGCTACAGCTAGTGCAGAAAAAGTAGATTCAGAAGCTCAAGTTACTGCAACTGAAAATGAAAAAGATACCCAAACATCTACTGAAGAATCTGCCTCAAAAGAAGAATCAAAAGAAGAAAAAGAAAAGAAGAATACTTTAGTTTACGATGATATTGCTTTTAATCTAAATTTTGATGCTAATTTTGAAAAAGATGAGGATAAAACATCAACCTTATTTGTGGTTGATTTTGATGGTTCTGTTAATGCTTCTGAAGTTGAAAATCTTCGTCGTATCATTAGTTTAATTATCGAAGTTGGTGATAAAACTGATGAAGTTTTATTACGTTTAACCTCTCCAGGTGGTGCTGTTGCGGGGTATGGTTTATGTGCATCCCAATTAGATAGATTACGTAAAGCAGGAATTAAGCTTACAGTTGCTGTTGATGAAGTTGCGGCATCAGGTGGTTACATGATGGCTTGTGTTGGCGATAAGATTTTAGCAGCGCCTTTTGCTTATGTTGGTTCTATTGGGGTTGTTACAGAATTCCCGAACTTTAATCGTTTATTAAAGAAATATGATATTGATTATGAACAACTAACAGCAGGTGAATTTAAGAGAACAATGACCATGCTTGGTGAAAATACTGATGAAGCTCGTGAGAAGATGAAATCAGAATTGCATGACATTCATGTACTCTTTAAAAATCATGTTGCTAAATATAGACCTAATATCGATATTGATAAGGTGGCAACAGGCGAGTTTTGGTTGGCAAGTGATGCTATAAAGTTAGGTTTAGTTGATGAATTAACTACATCTGATGATTATATTTCTGCACACTCAAAAGATTTTGCAAATGTTTTAAAGGTTGATTATGTTGCTCCAAAAGCTAAAAAGAGCTTAATAAGCATTGGTGGTGATAGCAGTAGATTAAGAGCTTTATTTAGATCTTTATTCTCTAAATTTTTACGTTTTTAATCTTTGTTTACTAAAGTTAATAACTTACTAATAAAATAAAAAGTAAGTATTTATAAATAATTTAGCTAATAGTAACAAGTCTATAAAACATTATTTTGATAAATTTTTTGTGATTTAACTTGCAATAGATTAATAAAACAGTTGGCGTCAAAATTATATTTAACATTTTTCAAGCTAGAATATAAATATAGGTTTGACGCTTGGTTAAGTTTTAAAAGCTAACTTACAATATTAAATATTGACAAGAATAGTAAAATCACGTTTATATATAACATATAAAATTATAAGTTACATTTTTAGAAGGTGTATTACATGGGTAAGTCACTAGTTATAGTGGAATCTCCAAATAAAGTTGCCAAAATCAATGAGTACTTGGGATCTGGATATGTAGTAAAAGCGAGTGTTGGTCATATCAGAGACTTACCTCCTAGTGGATCTTCTACTCGTGCAATTGGTACTAAAACAACTAGAGCAAGAACAACTGCAGATAAGGATCAAAAACTTTTTGCAAGAATGGGTTTGGATCCTAATGATAAAGCTCATGGTTGGAATCCTCAATATCAGATTCTTCCTGGTAAAGAAAAAGATGTGGAAGATTTAGTTAATCTTGCCAAAAAATCTGATTATGTTTACCTCGCAACCGACCTTGACCGCGAAGGGGAAGCTATTGCATGGCATTTACAGGAAGTTATAGGCCTTCCTAAAGAAAAGTTTAAACGTGTTGTTTTTAATGAAATAACCAAGAATGCCATAAAAAATGCATTTGAAGAACCTCGTGCGGTTAATATGGATATGGTTAAAGCGCAACAAACTCGTCGCTTTATGGATAGAGTTGTGGGCTATATGGTTTCTCCGTTGTTATGGGAAAAAGTGGGCCGTGGTCTAAGTGCCGGTCGTGTTCAATCTGTAGCTTTGCGTTTAATCATTGAAAAAGAATTAAGAATTAAAGCGTTTGTGTCTGAAGAATTTTGGACTGTTGACGCAATGCTTTCTAAAACAAAAGCAGAAGCTATCAAGTTTAGTGTTGCGAAAGTTGCTGGTAAAGAATTTAGACCGGTAAATGAAGCAGAAACTAATAATCACTTAGAAGCTTTAAAGAATGGTAAATATATCGTTGAATCTGTAACAAGAACTCACGAAACTTTATCTCCGCAAGGTCCTTTTACCACTTCTACGATGCAACAAGCAGCTTCTAGCAAATTAGGTTTTACAGTGCAACGCACAATGAGTCTTGCGCAACGTTTATATGAAGCAGGTCTCATAACCTATATGCGTACTGACTCTTTAAATTTAAGTGAAGAGGCTTTGACTGCAATTCGTGATTATATTGTGACTTCTTTTGGTGATAAATATTTACCAAAGAATCCAAATAGATATAAGTCAAAAGAACATTCTCAAGAAGCGCACGAAGCTATTCGTCCAACTGATATTAAGCTTGTTCCTGAACAAATCTCTGGATTAGAAGCTGATGCAATTCGTCTTTACCGTTTAATTAGAGAAAGAACTTTAGCATGTCAGATGGAAAAAGCTGAATTTGATAAAGTTGATGTTTTAGTTAAGAATGGTGCATACGATTTAAAGACTTCTGGTAAAACTATGACTTTTGATGGTTTTACTAAAGTTGTTGGCTATAGCAAAGATATAGTGTTACCTAATATGGTTGAAAAGGAAGAATTAAAATGTGTTGAAATTCTTCCAAAGCAAAACTTTACTCAACCAGAAAGACGTTATACAGAAGGTTCTTTTGTTAAAGCTTTAGAAGCTCATGGTATAGGTCGTCCATCTACATGGCATACTATTATTTCAACTATCAAAGCGCGTGGCTACGTAAATGTAGTAAAAGTAGGTCGTACTCCATATATCTTTGCAGAAAAGATTGGTATGATTGTGGTTGCTCGTTTATTAAAGAGCTTCCAAGAACTTATGGATTATGACTTTACTAAGGATTTGGAAGAAAAACTAGATAGCATTGCCGAACATCAGTTAGATTGGATTGAATGTTTAGATTCGTTCTATAAAGGTTTTAAGGCACAACTAGATACTGCGAGATTATCTGAAGACAAGGGTGGTATGGAACCAAATAAAGCAGTTCCTACTAATATTCTTTGTCCTAATTGCCAAAGTCCAATGGTTATTAAATCAGCGACTACAGGTATGTTCCTCGCATGTTCAAACTATACTGGTAAAAATGTTGCTGGTTCTTGTCGTAAAACTATTAATTTAGCTGCAGAAGATGAACAAACCGAATTTGAAAGCGACGAAGCAGAAAATGAAGTTTTTCGTTCAAAGAGACGTTGTCCAATATGTAAGTCTACCATGGATCCTTACATGATTGACACAAGTCGTCGTATTCATATCTGTGCTAATAACCCAGAATGTCCTGGTTATTATGTGGAAACAGGAAGCTTTAAACTTAAGAAGGAAGAAGGTCCTGTTGTTACATGCGATAAATGTGGTAGTCCAATGGAACTCAAAACAGGTCGTTTTGGTAAATACATGGGATGTACCAATGAAGAATGTAAGAATACTCGTAAGATTCTAGCAAGTGGTGAAGTTGCACCTCCAAAAGAAGATCCTGTAGAGTTTCCTGAATTGAAGTGTAGCGATGGCAAATCATATTTTGTACTTCGCGATGGGGCTGCAGGCTTATTTATGGCTTCAAATGCATTCCCGAAAGTTCGTGAAACTCGAGCTCCAAAAGTTGCTGAATTAAAGCAATTTAAGGATAGAATTTCTGATAAATTTAAGTATTTAGCAGAAGCTCCTGTTGCTGATGAAGAAGGTAATGAAACAGTCGTACGTTTTTCTCGTAAGACCAAACAGCAATATGTTATGGCTTTAGATGAAAAAGGTAATAGTACAGGATTCCTTGCATTCTATAAAGATGGCAAATGGGAAGTAGATGTTCCAGAAAAGAAGACTACTAAAAAAGCCACTGCGAAGAAAACTACCAAATCTACCAAAACAACAACTAAAAAAACTACTTCTAAGGCCAAAACTACAAAAGCAGAAGAATAGTCAATAAGATTTGTTGTTAAAATTTTATCTAATTTAGTAAAGAGATGTTTAAACATCTCTTTATTTTTTTATAACCTTTAAAGGTTTATAAGTCATTTTAAAAGCTTATTTTATCTAGTATTTTTAGAATTTTTCTACCTTGTTAACTAATTTTTATATTTGTTATTTTTGTGTATACTCTTGATTTAATTTAATAAAGGTGTAAAAATTACCCATCAGTTTTATAGAAGGAAAAATTAAAAGTGGATGTAATGCAAACAGTGCAAGAAGGAGCTTCGATTACTACAACCACCACTTTTATTATCTACATTTTATTTATGTTAGGTGTAGGTATTATGCAGCTAGATTTACAAGAAGTCTATCTGATTTTATTTTAGGTGGTCGTAGATTAGGAAGTTTTGTTACAGGGTTATCTGCTAGTGCGTCAGATATGAGTGGTTGGCTTTTAATGGGCTTACCTGGGGCTTTATATACTTCTGGCTTATGTGAATCATGGATTGCTATAGGTTTGACTATCGGTGCTTACTTTAACTGGAAGTTAGTAGCGGGTCGTTTACGTATATACACAGAACATGCTAAAAACAGTTTAACATTACCTGATTATTTTGTAGCAAGATTTGATGATACAAAACATATTACAAGTTTACTTGCGTCCGTAATCA
>ADGC01001330.1_pt1 | contig 11326 bp, 5 predicted proteins | sample 268048 | NCBI WGS metagenome assembly ADGC01 (sample SAMN02954255, study PRJNA42359) | wallaby gut metagenome | biome: terrestrial; feature: wallaby; material: gut; isolation source: foregut contents of Macropus eugenii | host: Notamacropus eugenii | place: Australia
TCACGTTAAATATGCTAACCCAAGAATTAAAAGGTGACGGTCATGAAAATATTGATGATGTACAGTATGATGAAGTGGTGCATAATGATAACACTAGTTTATTAAAGGATAATTCTAATCGTAATGTTAATAGTAATCCGATAAATTCAAGCGTTGATAAAAATTTATTATCTCCTAAAAATAACTTTAGTGAGTCTTCGGTTTTTAAGTCATTACAAACAGAATCTGCTGCATCATTTAATGATGATAATAACAAGACTGCTAACACAAATTCTCAAATTTCCTTAAACAGTAAGAGTGAAATTTTCAATGAGCCAGACAATAATAGATATTTAATATTACCTAATTTGGATACAGATATAGTTACATTAGAAAAAGTAGAATGTAAGTATATTATAGCGGCTATAAGTGCATGTAATGGTTCTGTGGTAAAAGCTGCTCAAGCCTTAGGAGTTAATGCTTCAACTTTATATCGTAAATTAGATAAATGGCAAAAGAGTGGAAAAGTTACTAAAAAGGTTGAATTCTCACAAATTTAACTTGAGTTACTACGTATTTTACGAGGAACAATATTATAATTTCAGTAACTGATTATATTTATAAAAAAATAGGAAAAGTTAAAAATAACTTAATTTAATAAAATATAAAAATAATTTTATAAAGTAATAATAAAAAATAAAATAAAAAAATAGTAGGGATATATCATGCTAATACAACAAGATGTTCTAGAGTCCTTAAAAGAAGATTTAGGAACAGAATCTTTTAAAATGTTATTAGATATTTATTTTAATGACACTGATAACACTATTGAAAAACTTTCCAATGGTTTAAAAAATGCTGATGTAGATGCATTATCTTTAGAGGCTCATTCTTTAAAATCAGTATGTGCAACATATGGTGCTGAAGATGCACATGAAATAGCTGTTATGATCGATGCTAAATTTAAAGCTCATAAAGATTTAGCAGAAATAGCTGAAGATATTCAAAATATAATTGAAGTTTTAAAACATACCAAACAAGAGATGCAAAAGTTTTATTAGTTATCTCAAAAGCTATTTAAATAAAGACTTGTATTTTTGTCATAAAATTATAATAAATAACTAGTATTTATCGCACTTTTAAAAGAATTATAGATGAACTTCTTCTAATTTAAAGTAGAATGGATATTAGAATAAAAGTATAAGTTTATTTATATTTTGGTGTTCCTAGTAAACTTAGAAAAAACAAATAAATAGTCAAATGTTGTTTACTTCATATTATTCAAATAGGTTAACAACAATAATAAAAACTAATACAAATACAATAATAAGAACAAAAAGAAATAGAATTATAAAAATAATTTTGCCACATTTATAAGGTATAAGTCGTTTATTAGTAAAAAAATGACTTTTAGATTAAAAATTATTTTTTAATAATTTAGGACTAATGCTACATGACCATGCAAATGCTTACATTAAGCACGCAAAATGCAGATGAAGAGCTTGCAGTAACAGAACTCAAGCAAAAACTTACTGAAAAAAATTCGGTAATGCCTAATTTTTTATTAATATATTTTGCGGAATCATATGATGTAAGAAAACTACAGCTTGCTTTTATAAAGAATTTCCCAGAGATACCTTTTACCGCTGTTGTTACTGCAGAAGGTGGTTTTTCAGATGATACTGTTTTAGGATTTGAAGATGAAAAAAGACCAACCTCCCCAAGTCATAAATCAAGATTTTCCGTATATCGTTTAGAAGAAAATAGTGCTAAAAAACAACATAAATCTATTTTTATAACAGCTTTCTACGATCCTTTTGCAAAATTTGGGAATGCTATTGTAAGAGTTAATGATAATAATGATCTAAAAGTTTTAGAAAATCTACATCATGCAGCTCATCAAGCTGATAAATCAGGAATTATGCCTGATTTGTTTTCCTTGTACACCTTTAATGTAAATGTAAATGTGCTAGGAAAAGACATTGAAAACGTACTAGGTGATAGTGTACCTGTTTTTGGGGGAATGATTGAATCAAGCGATACAGATGCAGGAGTAAAAAAGCCATTAGGTAAGGCTTTTACTCATGAAGATTATGTGCATAATGATTCATTTTATGTGATTACTTTAATGTATTTAACTTGTCAAGTTAGAGTTGAATCGCATTCTAATTGTATAAAATGTCCACAACATGCGGCAGTGACTGGTGGAAGTATAAATTCTATAGATGAGTTAGACCATCAACCTGCAGCTGATTTATTCTTTAGATGGCTAAATAAAGATTCGATTGATTTAAGTGTTTCTGAAATGCGTAAAGAATTAAAAAAGCAGAACACGAGATATTTTGTTGGCAAACAAACAAATTCAATTTATGGTGAAATAACACATAACGTATCTTTTATTAGAGAAATTACCAACAATAGGGGCTTAATGACTAATGTATCTTGGCCTTTAAATGATGAAATTAATTTAATGTACAATTCTAATGATGATTTATTTAGAAACTTTAAAGTTAGATGTGTGGAGCCTACACGAAATACTATAGGTTTTATACATCAAATGTGTGTGTCCTTTTGTCAAGGAGAACGTAAAGATTCATTTATAAATGTAATTGTTAATAATGTTAGAAATTTACATCAGAATGAACCTTTTGTGGTTAGCGCCATGAATGGTGAGTTTGGTAAAGATATAGAAAGTGGTTTAGTTCTTGGCAACTACACTGTGTCAACGGTGTATTTTTTCGATTAAAGGCGGAATATCGTGATTGATTTAGAACAACGTTGTAAAGAATTAACCGCAGAATTGCAAAAGACTAGATTGGAAGAGGAATTTGCTCATGATAGAGAGCAATGGCTTGAACAAAATACCCAATATATATCTGATGCAATAACAGCATTATCGCATGTAAAAGAAGTCGAAAAAAAATATGTAATTCTCCTTAATGTATTACATAAATTTGTGGATTATGAACAAGTTGTAACCTTATCTAGAAATTCAGATACAGGAATTATTGAAAAAATATATGCATCTCATGAAGCTTTAAAAAAATTTGAATGGCGAGATTACGGGGTAATCAAAGATAGTCTTGATTTATTAAAAATCATGATTTTAAGTGAACCTTCTATCGCAAAAGGCTTTGATAGTGATGATGTTGAATTTAAGCATATCACTAGAAGTGTATTGTTAATTCCAATGCAATTGCATAATTCTAAGTTACTATTTATTTTAACTCACCAAAGACAACTTGCATTTTCTATAGAAAGTGAAAGAGAAATAAAGAAATATTATGCATTGTTATCTCAAGTAGTAAATAATATTGACTATAGTCGTCAATTAGAAGATATCATCGCAAATAATGCAGTGTTGTCATCTGAAGAGCAAGATAACTATAAATTATTTACTCAATTATCATCAGAAATAAGATGGCAATGTAATAGTCAAGGTGTTTTTATTCCTATTTATGATATTGAATCTAAGATTTCAAAATTAAATACTTTTAAACACAGTGCAATCAATTATAAAGACTTTTTAGGTAAAAAGTTAGTTGACTTATGCACGGAAAGTGATTTAGAAGAATATAAAGATTTATATAGAATCATTGAAGAAAAGTATGCTGCTCATGAATCTTTTGAGAATGTGGAGATTCCTTTAACAATTGATGGCAAAAAAATATGGTTATTGGCTAGGTCTATTCCTTATTTTGATAAAAAAACTGCTGAATTTTTAGGTTATCAAGGGGTATTTGTTGATATTACTAAAGAGCATAATCAGAATATAGAATTAAAGAAAGTAAAAAATGAAGCAGAAATGGCTAATCGTTCTAAGAGTGAATATTTAGCTGTAATGTCTCATGAAATAAAAACACCGCTTCAAGCTATATTAGGGATGTTAGATTTACTCGAACAAACTTCGCTTGAAGAAACACAAATGACTTATATTAATCATATTTCACAAAGTGCCTCTCTATTGCAAACAATTTTACATGATGTATTAGATCTCTCTAGAATTGAATCTCAAGCTATGGTTTTAGAAAATGAAACCTTTGATATAAAAGCAACGCTTGACTCTATTTCTGTACAAATGAGAGAGAAGGCTGAAACTAAGAATATATACTTAAAGTTAATTATTGATCCTGATTTTCCACAAAACATTCAGGGGGACCAACATCGATTATCACAAGTATTATTTAATTTAATAAATAATGCTATAAAATTTACTAGTACAGGTGGTATTACTGTAAGTGCAAAACAATTTGATACAAGACTAAAGTTTTCAGTTGTAGACACAGGAACTGGTATACCAAGCGAAAGTTTATCCACACTTTTTGTGCCTTTTGTTCAACTTGACGGTTCCATTTCAAGAAAATATGGTGGTAGTGGTTTAGGGCTTGCAATATGTAAGCGTTTAATCGAACATATGGATGGCAGAATAGGTGTTAAGAGTGAAGTAGGTAAAGGTACAGAATTTTGGTTTGAAATACCTTGTCATATTCCAAATACTTCAATTATCGATGCTCATGCAATTAAACGCACAGTAGTTCATAAAGAACATAACTATCATATTTTATTAGTTGAGGATTCACAAATAAATCAATTTGTAATAAAAACCATGCTTGAAAAGTTAGGACATACTGTAATGCTTGCAAGTAATGGGGTTGAAGCAATTGAAGCTGTAAAGAAATCTTTACCTGAGTTAGTACTTATGGATATTAGAATGCCTGTAATGGATGGCATAGAAGCAACTCGTCATATTGTAAATGAAGTTGCATATGTACCAATTGTGGCTTTAACTGCTAATAGTACCGATGAAGAACGAATTGCATGTCGTGAAGCAGGAATGGTAAGTATTGCATCAAAACCTGTGACCTCAATAATTTTACGTAAACTATTACTAGAGTTAGAAGGCGTTATTGAAGATACTACTCAAAATCTTATAAATAATGGATTTAAGATTGGTGAACCTTGTACTGATAATAAGGCTGTTTTAAAAGTAAATACCGCTAAGAATAATAATTTCTTTGAAGAATCATCTATTGCAGGTGTGGCTTCTTTTGGTGGTAAACAATTTACCAATGTTTCCATGATTGATGCGTTAATAAAATCGTCACGAAATACAGAATCCAATAAAGGTACAGACTACTCAAGAATTGATAATGATTTGGAATAATGTTTAAATGAGTAATATTTGGAAAAGAGAAATCTCTATTTCTCGATTAAACGAATTAGGCAAAGGAACTTTGCTTGAAAATTTAAAAATTGAGTTTTGTGAAATTGGTGACGACTATCTATGTGCAAAAATGCCAGTCTTTAATGGTACGCAACAACCTTTTGGATTATTGCATGGCGGAGCTTCAGTGGCTCTCGCAGAAACTGTATCATCTGTGGCAGGAAATTTTGCATGTACTAGAGATTATGCTGTTTTAGGGGCAGAGATAAATGCTAATCATTTACGTGCAGTAAGAAGTGGATTGGTGATTGCTAAGGCTCGTCCATTGCATTTAGGTTCTAATTCTCAGGTGTGGGAAATAGAAATAAAGGATGAAGCAGAACATTTGATTTGCATTAGTCGAGCGACTCTTGCAGTACGCAAAAAAATGAAATTAAAAGATAATGTATAACATAAAAAGCAAATTTTACCATACTTAAACCATGCTTATGTTTCACATTGGTAGCATGTTATTTTCAATATCTTAAGTCTTAAAATTCATTCCTTAATATAAAGATTCAACTTTTCATTTTAAATTTGACAAAAAATATATAGGAGCTACGCTCCTATATATTTTTATTAAGATTTTAAGTACTAATAGACTTCAATTGTTAACTAATTATTTTCAGAATTTTTGTTTTCTTCTTTTTCATTAGTTAAATTATCAACTTGCGCTTCAGTAGATGAATTTTCTGAACTTTTTTCAACTTGTTCTACTATTGGAGTCTCTGGCGCTACTAAGTTTTCTGTAGCTTCTTGAGAATTTTCGGTAGAATTTGTTTCATCTTTATTGGTATCTACAGTTTCATTGTGTTCTTGTAGATTTTGATAAAGATTTTCAGCTTTTTCATCTAACAATGAGTTAACAGCACTATCACCATCTTGCTCATTTGAATTAGCTTGGTTTTCTGTATTATGAGACTTATTATTGTCTATAGATGCTTCTGCAATTTTATCTGCTTCTTGGTTTTCTGAGATGTTTTCAGATATAGTGATAACTTTTTCTTCAACTAAAGGAGCAGGTTCAGTCATTGCAACAAATACCATATTCTTTATGGTATTAACGCCTGAAGCACTAACTTCTGCATAAACTAATTCACTATTATCAGCACCTTCAGAATTTTCTGTTACAGGTAAATCAGCATCATTTGGTTGAGCAATTTCTGATTTTGATAAATTAGTGATATTACTAAAACCACTATGCATTCCTGATACGTTTAATTCAGTTTCAGGGATAGCACCAATTGAAGCTTCAACAATAGGTAAGTCTGCTGCAGTAGGTTCTGTCATTTCAACATGATTAAATACCACATTACCAATACAACCAATTTTAGCAGGAGTTTCATAAACAAAAGGTTCTTTCACTTTTGCTATTTTTTCTTCTGTAATTGGAGTTTCAGACTTAACTGCTACAACATTTTTCTTTTTACGTTCTTTTCTTGATTCTTTATCTTGTTTACTCTTCTTGGTAGGTTTTTCAACAGTAGATACAGTATCAATTTCATTTAAGAGATTGTCTATTGCTGGATTGTTATTAGCATGACCTTTCTTGTTGTTCTTATGAGACTTTTTAGCTTCAATAGTTTCCACAACAATAGGCTTGTTAATAGCTTCTTCTTTATTAGACTTCTCTAATTGAGCATTAGTATTGGCATTATTTGCTCTAGTATTTTTGTTCTTTGAATTATTTTTAGCTTTCTTTTCCTTGGTATTAGGATTTTGTGAATTCTTATTTTCTAAGTCTAATTCATTCTTAGAATTTTCGTTTCTGTTGTTACGATTGCGTTTATCGTTGTTACGAGAATTCTTATTATTAGAGAATTTATTGTTCTTTGAATTCTTTGAAGAACCTTTATTTGGAGTATGGCTATGGGTATAGTTACTTGTAGTAGCTGTTTGCATAGCGTCTTTTTCGTTATCTTCAACTTTAAATAAAGATACAATACCATTCATCATACGCTTAAATATGCTTACGTTCTTTTCACTAGAAGTAGTCTTATTAGCGTTTAGCTTTTGAATGGTTTCTGTATTGATACTATCGTTAATATTTACTGCAGGAGCAATTTTATCAGCTCTTTGTGAGCTAACTGTGCGATCTTCTCTTGCAGCCGGGAAATTACTTGGAGCTGGAACATTACTGTTATTATTGTTCTTCTTTAAGAGATCAAATGTATTAACAGAAGCAGCTTGTTGTTGCTTAATTCTTGTTATTTCATAATGTGGAGATTCCATATCCTTATCAGGGATAATGTAAACATTAACATTATGTCTTTGTTCAATACTATCAAGTGTTGAACGTTTTTCATTCATTAAGAATGCAGCAATATCTACAGGAACTCTTGCACATACGGTTGAAGATTTTTCTTTTAAAGCTTCTTCTTCAATGATTCTTAAAATTGATAAAGATAATGAACCGTTATCTCTTATTGTACCTTGACCGGCACAACGAGGACATACATGAGAAGTATATTCGCCAAGAGATGAACTGATACGTTGTCTTGACATTTCAAGTAGACCAAAACGAGAAATTCTTGCGAATTGTAAACGTGCACGGTCTTGCTTTACCGCTTCACGCATTTTGTTTTCAATTTCACGTTGGTTTTTTATTGGGGTCATATCGATAAAATCGATAACAATTAAACCACCAATATCACGTAATCTTAATTGACGAGCAATTTCTTCTGCAGCTTCAATGTTTGTTTGAAGTGCAGTTTCTTCAATATCATCACCTTTAGTGGCTTTAGCAGAGTTAACGTCAATAGAAGTTAAAGCTTCTGTTGGGTCAATAACTATACTACCACCAGATGGAAGTTTTACTTCGCGGTGATAAGCTGATTCAATCTGTGATTCAATTTGGAAATGGCTAAATAAAGGAGCATCACCATCAAATAGTTTTACTTTATTTACAAAATCAGGACGAATCATACTGATTTGTTTTACTACTTGATCATAAACTTCTTTCTTATCAATGATAATTTCACTGATATCTGGTCTTAAATAATCACGAATGGCTCTAAGAACAATGTTGCTTTCTTGGTGAATTAGGAATGGTCCTTTACGAGAAGCTGCTGCTTCTTTAATGCTATTCCAGTGTTTAACAAGGATATCTAAATCCCAATTTAATTCTTCACTACTTCTACCAACGCCTGCAGTTCTTACGATGATTCCCATGCCATCAGGAACTTTAACACCGTCAAGTTCTTGTTTTAATTCAGAACGTTCTTCACCTTCAATACGGTGGGAAATTCCACCAGCTCTTGGGTTGTTTGGCATTAAAACAATGTATGAACCAGCAAGAGAAATATAGGTTGTAAGAGCAGCGCCTTTTAGGCCACGTTCTTCTTTTTCGATTTGGACAATTACTTCTTGTCCTTCTTTGATAGCTTCTTTTAAACTTGCACGATTAGTGTAAGAGAAACCTGGTTGATAATATTCTTTAGCAATTTCTTTCAAAGGAAGGAAACCGTGTTTGTCACCTCCATAGTTTACGAAGGCAGCTTCTAAACTAGGTTCAACACGAGTAATTATACCTTTATAAATGTTTGCTTTTTTTAGTTCGTGATTAGCGGACTCAATATCAATATCATATATCTTTTGTCCGTCAACTAGAGCAACACGCATCTCTTCTTCTTGAGTTGCGTTGATTAACATTCTTTTCATTGAATTTTCTCATTTTTTGGTAGGTCTAGCCTTTAACCAAAATATCATGAGCTTTATAAAATTAAATAAAACAATGAATACAAAACACAAAATTTAAGATATTTTGTATTTATAACGAAAGAGATAAAATTATTTATTTAACAATAATTTATTAAAAGTAAATTAGAGATAATCAAATTATTAAAAAACTAATAATATTAGTTAGTTTTCTAATATGTTATTGATATATACAATAATTTAAGTTGTAGTTAGTTAATTAAACTAAGCAACTAATTTTTAGTAAAAAACATAACTAAAAAAATTAGTTAAGTTGTTAAATATCAATATCTTAAGTTATAAAATATCTAAGTATTGTTTAAATTGTACTTTGTTACTTACTTAATTTTAGTAAGTCTTACCATGTTTATTTCTATAGCTAGATTGAGCAAGATTTAAAAGCTCATACCTACTTGTTGTATTCTGTAATTCTTTTGATAACTTCTAGATTTAATTTTGATAACTCAAATAAGTGAAGTTATCTGCTACACATATCTAAATAATAAAAACACAAATTGTAGCTTTTGTTATAGGTAAAAATTTTTTTAAAATAAAAAGAATCAATATTAAAGTAGAACTAAAAGTTATTACTTTAAAACTCTTATTTATTTTATTAAATACTTGGTAATAATATTTTGTTAAAAAAAACAAAAAAAAACACCCAATTTTTACACTGTGCATATTATCTGTTTTTATGGCGTTTTTCGCAATAAAAAAATTATAGAGATATGATTTTGAACAATAAATATGTGATTAATTGAAAATTTAAAGTTTTTCTAGAGGTTAGCTATTTTCTAATAGAATTGAAGTTTTTACATGTAAAAAAAGATTAAATCAGAATAAAGTGAAAAAAAATATCAGATAGTGATGTTTTTACGAAAAATTTGAAGTGTAGCATATAAAATCAATAGTGCTCGGTATTTATTTTGATATGAGGAATATCTTTAAATAAATAATAAATTTTTAATGAAGTAATTTATATGAATAAAATTGAGTGTTTAGCAATGACTGATTTTAAAGTAAAAGGAATGAGTTGCGCTGCATGTGTCGCAAGAGTAGAGAAAGCTGTTAAAAATATAGAAGGTGTCAAGAACGTTTCAGTAAGTTTAATGACAGCGTCGATGCAAGTAGAAAGTGATATTCCAAATGAAAAAATCATAGATGCTGTTGTGAGTGCTGGTTATGCTTGTGAAGTAGACAATAAAGATACTTTAAATAGTGCTCATGAAAATCCTTTATTAGACGAATTTTTAAATTTAAGAAAAAGATTTACTTTAAGTTTAATTTTTTTATTGCCTATTTTATATGTAACGATGGGGGTTCATTTTTTATCGTTTCCAAGTATAGAATTACTTAATAATAAAATTTTTAATGGTTTTTACCAAATTATATTTGTGATTGCTATTGTTTTTATCAATAGAAAAATTTTTATAAATGGCTTAAAAGGTGTGGCTCATGGCAGCACTAATATGGATACGCTTGTAGCCTTAGGTTGTTTAGCAAGTTTTTCTTTTTCGTTGGTGCAACTAATTTTATGTGTTTTACAAAAAGATAGTGGTTATTTTTACTTTGAATCTGTTGGTATGATTTTGACTTTAATGACAATGGGTAAAATGTTAGAAGCCAAAAGTAAACTAAAAACCACTAATTCATTAGAAAGTTTATATAAGTTATTACCTCAAACTGCAATCTTACAAAGGGATGATAAGGAAATAGAAGTTCCTATTGATGAAGTAAAAGTAGGTGATATTTTTATTGTAAAAAGCGGTGCATTAGTTCCGGTTGATGGAACTGTAATAGAAGGAAGTGGTAATATAAATGAATCTTCTTTCACTGGTGAAAGTATACCTGTTAGTAAAATTGAAGGTTCTAAAATTATTGGTTCAACTACATGTATTAGTGGTTATGTAAAATGTAGAGCGGATAGTGTTGGCAATGACACGATGTTTAGCAAAATTATAGAGTTAGTTAAGAATACCACTATAACTAAGGCCCCAATTGCAAGATTAGCAGATCAAATATCAGGTATTTTTGTGCCTGTTGTTATTGGTATTGCTTTAGTAACGTTAGTGGTTTGGTTGTTGCTTGGGGCTGATTTTTATTTTGCTTTAACTGCTTGTATTAGTGTATTAGTAATAAGTTGTCCATGTGCTTTAGGATTGGCAACTCCTGCTTCAATTATGGTAGGTTCAGGAGTAGCAGCAAAAAAAGGAATATTGTTCAGCACATCTGAAGCGTTAGAAGTAACAGGGAAAATAGATTGTGTTGTATTCGATAAGACAGGAACATTGACTATAGGCGAACCTAAAGTTACAAGTTTTATTTTGACAGACTACTTTATTAAGAATGAAGAAACTTTAAATGATTTACAACAAGGTTCTAATAATCTTAATGATAACTTGCTAATAAATGATGTGTCATTACGATATGGAGATAATCAAGAAAAAG
>ADGC01004993.1_pt1 | contig 11305 bp, 10 predicted proteins | sample 268048 | NCBI WGS metagenome assembly ADGC01 (sample SAMN02954255, study PRJNA42359) | wallaby gut metagenome | biome: terrestrial; feature: wallaby; material: gut; isolation source: foregut contents of Macropus eugenii | host: Notamacropus eugenii | place: Australia
CCAGGCTGTTGCATGGCAGTTAAGGATGATGTCATCGACAACTGGATTGCTACTCAGGAAGCTATGGACAAGAATGACCCGAAGATCGTTTACTACATGTCTATGGAGTTCTTGATCGGACGACTTCTTGGAAATAACATGATCAACCTCTGCGAGTATGACCAGATCAAGGAAGCTCTTGAAGAGCTTGGCTTTGATCTGAATACCATTGAGGATCAGGAACCGGATCCGGCTTTAGGAAACGGTGGTCTCGGAAGACTGGCAGCATGCTTCCTTGATTCTTTAACAACATTAAACTACCCTGCATACGGCTGCGGTATCCGTTATCATTACGGTATGTTCAAGCAGAAGATCGTTGACGGATATCAGAAGGAAGTGCCGGATAACTGGTTAAAGAACGAGTATCCATTTGAGCTTCGTCGTCAGGAGTACACATACGAGGTTAAGTTCGGCGGTTATGTACGTTCTTATGTAGATGAAAAGGGAAAGGTACAGTTCGTTCACGAGGGTTATGATTCTGTTATGGCTGTTCCTTATGATATGCCGATCGTTGGTTACAACAACAACATGGTTAACTCCCTTATGATCTGGGATGCAGAGCCAAAGGAAGTATTCTCCCTCGATTCCTTCGACAGAGGTGAGTATGACAAGGCTGTTGCAGAGCAGAATCTTGCAAGAAACTTAACAGAGGTACTTTACCCGAACGATAACCATATCCAGGGTAAGGAGCTTCGTTTAAAGCAGCAGTACTTCTTTGTATCAGCATCTCTTCAGAGAGCAATCGCCAAGTTTAAGGCAAACGGTCACGATATTCACGATCTTCCAAAGAAGGTTGTATTCCAGATGAACGATACACATCCGACTCTTTGCGTAGCAGAGTTAATGCGTCTTCTTCTTGATGAGGAAAACCTTGAGTGGACAGAAGCATGGGAAATTGTTACCCATTGTACCGCATATACAAACCACACCATCATGGCGGAAGCTCTTGAAAAGTGGCCGATTGAGATCTTCTCACGTCTGCTGCCTCGTGTATACCAGATCGTAGAAGAGATCAACCGTCGTTTCTGTGAGGATGTTCGTGCGAAGTTCGGCGGCGACGAGTCCCGTGTTCAGCGCATGGCTATCATCTATGACGGTCAGGTTAAGATGGCGCACCTTGCTATGGCAGCAGGTTACTCTATCAACGGTGTAGCAGCTCTTCATACCGAAATCTTAAAGAAGGATACCCTTCATGATTTCTATGAGATGTTCCCGGAGAAGTTCAACAACAAGACAAACGGTATTACACAGAGAAGATTCCTTCTTCATGCAAATCCGCTGCTTTCAAGCTGGGTAACCGAGCATATCGGACCGGAATGGATCACAGATCTTTCCCGCATGAAGGGGCTTGAGATTTATGCTGATGATGAAAAGGCACAGCATGAGTTCATGAATATCAAGTACCGCAACAAGGTTCGCCTTGCTGAGTACATTAAGGAGCACAACGGCATCGAAGTTGATCCGAGATCTATCTTCGATATCCAGGTTAAGAGACTTCACGAGTACAAGAGACAGCTTCTTAACATCCTTCATGTTATGTATCTGTACACCAGATCAAGGAGCATCCGGAAATGGATTTCTATCCGAGAACATTTATCTTCGGTGCAAAGGCAGCTGCCGGCTACAAGATTGCCAAGCTTACCATTAAGCTCATCAACAACGTTGCAGCAGTGATCAACAACGATGAGAGCATCAACGGCAAGATCAAGGTTGTCTTCATTGAGGATTACCGTGTATCCAACGCTGAGTGGCTTTTCGCTGCAGCAGATGTTTCCGAGCAGATTTCGACCGCTTCCAAGGAGGCTTCCGGTACCGGTAACATGAAGTTCATGTTAAACGGCGCAATCACTGTTGGTACTATGGACGGTGCTAACGTTGAGATGTTCGAGGAAGTCGGCGAAGACAACATGGTAATCTTTGGTATGAGTGCCGATGAAGTTATCGGACATGAGAACGCAAGAGATTACAACCCAATGGATATCTATAACAACGATCAGGATGTCCGCAAGGTATTAATGCAGCTCATCAACGGTTACTACAGCCCGAACAACACCGAGCTCTTCCGTGATATCTATAACTCACTTCTGAACACACAGGTAACACAGTATGCAGATACCTACTTCGTATTGAAGGACTTCAGAAGCTATGTAGAGGCTCAGAAGAAGATCGATACCTGGTATCGTGATGAAGCCGGCTGGGCGAAGAAAGCTATCATTAACGTAGCAAATGTTGGTAAGTTCTCTTCTGACAGAACCATCGAAGACTACGAGCGTGATATCTGGCATCAGGAGAAGATGAAGGTTGCAAAGACTGCAAAGTAATCGGTAACGAATCATAGTTTAAGAACAACTTTAAAAGCGCTGCCTGTGATATTTACTGGCAGCGCTTTTTTGCCTGTGAATGAAAATCGACTACGCTTTTTTTAGGTCTGGTGGTGTTATTGCATGCATGTACTAATGATGCTAAAATTATTATAGTTGCGAGTAAAAAATGATTTTATGAAAGGAGGTTTTTACATGGGAGTTTATCTGAATCCCGGCAATAACGGTTTTCGAACCATCAGAAACGGAATTTATGTAGATAAAACCGGTTTGATCGAATATATCAACAATACAATAGACACACCATGGAAAATGACCTGCTTCAGTCGTCCGAGAAGATTTGGAAAATCATTTGCTGCAAAGATGCTTTGTGCTTATTATGATAAAAGCTGTGATTCCGATGAATTGTTTTCTGATCTTTTGATTGCTGATACAGCATCATACAATGTGTATCGAAATCAATTTAATGTTCTGTATCTGGATATTACTAGATTTATTTCATTAACATCAGATATCAAAAATCTGATCAATGAAATGCAAAAGCAGGTCATTGAAGAGTTGCGTGCTGCATATCCCAATATCATTGCAGACAGTGATGTTCATCTTGCAGATGCAATGCTTGCGATCAGTCATAGCACCGGTGAAAAATTTTTTGTGATCATAGATGAATGGGATGCCTTATTTAGGGAAGCTGTAAAAGAGGATGCATTACAACGAGAGTATATCATGCTTCTTCGCGGGCTGTTTAAAGCAGGTCCTGCAACAGATGACTGCATTGCAGGTGCATATATGACCGGTATTCTTCCAATCAAAAAATATGGCACACAGTCAGCATTAACAGATTTTCGCGAATTTACCATGGTACGCCCGGCAAAGCTTGCAGAATATGTCGGTTTTACAGAACAGGATGTAAAGAAACTCTGTAAAGATAATCAAATGGATTATGATTTCATGCAGCGTTGGTATGATGGATATTCTTTCCACAGAGTATCACATGTTTACAGTCCGAATTCTGTAATGAATGCGATCATGAATGAAGAGTATTCCAACTATTGGACCACATCAGAGACGTACGAATCATTAAAACAGTATATCAGTATGAATTTTGATGGTTTGAAAGATGCAGTAACGGAAATTCTTGGTGGAAAACATATTCCGGTTATGAGCGGCAGATTTCAAAATGATATGTCACAGATATCCGGAAAAGACGATGTTTTAACATTGCTTGTACATTTGGGCTATCTTGCCTACGATGAAGAAAAAGAAGAAGTGTATCTTCCGAACCTCGAAGTAGCAGATGCATTTAAAAATGCAATTGAGGGGGAACACTGGGAAAAGATTGCAAATGCGATTACAGATTCGCAGCAACTTTTGGAAGCAACAATACATGGTGATTCTGTTGCAGTAGAGCATGCATTGGATATGGTGCATAGTGCAAATACATCTATATTACGCTATAACGATGAGAATTCCTTAAGCTGTGCCATCATGATCGCATACTATACTGCCAGAAAAGATTATGAGATCATCAGAGAATTTCCGACAGGGAAAGGTTTTGCGGATATTGTGTTTATCCCATATCGAAATGTGGATAAACCGGCAATGATCGTTGAATTAAAGTATGATGAATCTGAAGATGCAGCGATCCGTCAGATTAAAGAACGCAGATATACAGGTGCATTACAGGAATATAAAGGAAATATGATTTTGGTAGGAATTAATTACCGAAAAGATGATCCAAATAAAAAGCATTCATGTGTGATTGAAAAATATGAAGTTTAAGAAAAGGGCGAGCATTGAGAAGATGCTATCGCCCTTTTTTTGATTATAATGAAAAATAGTTATCGCATACCGCCCGGCTGACCACTGCCCATGTCTCCCGGCTGCTGCATATTACCATTCATCTGACCGCCGCCCATGTTGCCGCCGCCCATATTTCCACCGCCCCCCATTGTGCCGGAAACGCCGGAATATACGAGACCATTCATAGTAATATCGGTGGAAGTACCATCAACAGCTAAGGTGTAGGTTTCACCGTCTGTAATCTCAGCACAGCTTACAAGTACACTTGTATACGTTTTTCCTGCAATCTGTGAAAGAAGTTCATTACCTTCGATGTCGGTTAGTGTAATGGTGCTGCCTGCTGATCCGGATGCAGCGATCATAATAGACCCCTGTGTGGAGTCGGAACCGAAGGTTTGAGCCATTCCGGTTGTGCCGGTTGCAACAAAGGTGCCGCCGGTGATCGTTGCCGATCCGTTATAATCAAGAGCCCCATTACCATCGTTTGTAGGGCCGGAAACGTAGGTAGTGCCGCCGGTGACTTCCACATCTCCATTGGAGTCGATGCCGTCGCCGGATGCATCAATATTTAAGCTGCCGCCATTGATGGAAATTAACGCTCCCTCAGTAACAGCAAACATATCGCCGCCTCCCATTGCGCCCGTCTGGCTGCTATCGGTACCGCCGGCAGCATTAATACCGTCGTCACTTGCAGAAAGATCTACTGTGCCGCCGTTTACGTAAACTGCAAGTCCTTCTAAACCTTCATAGCTTTCCGTGATATCAATATCACCGTCATCAATGATCAGGTCAGAACTTGCGTGGATGCCGTCATCCCCGGCTGAAATCTGTATCTTGCCGCCGCAGATATATACATATCCAAGAGAAGAGTCCTCATCATTATCGGAATGAATTGCATCTTCGCCGGAAGCAATCGTAATATCCCCGTCTGCGATTCGAATGCTGTCGTTTGCAGAAAGTCCATGCTCTGCAGCGTTAATCTCGTAAGTTCCGCCGGTGATCTTTAAGTCATCCTTGGATACAATGCCGTGTCCGATGGAAGCGGCATTGATCACAAGTGTTCCCTGTCCGTTTAAGGTAATATCATCCTTGGCAAAGATAATGGCGTCAATGTTGTTGTCGTCGATATTTACATAGGAACCGCCGTTTGTAAGAGTGTTTACAGTGCCTTCAGCAGTTGTGATAAATACCTTATCGGCCTGCTTTACGTAGATTGCAGCAGAGGTTTCGCTTGTGATATCTACACCGTTTAATACAATCTGTACCTTTTCTGTATCCTCCACATCAATAATGATCATGCCGTTATTTAATGTTCCGGAAAATACATAGGTGCCTTCTGCGGTGATCGTAATTGTTGAGCCGTCAATGGATACGGATGAGGAATTACCGGATGCTGAATCACCATTTAAGGTTATGTCAATTGCTTCTGATTCGTTCCAGCCCTGTTCCATATCGCGGTCGGTAAAGTAATCAGAGTTAGACACGGCTGCTGTTGCTGTCGATGAAGAATCGTCATCAGAGGCAGTTGCTGCCTGGGCAGTGGTATCTGTTGCGGTTTTGTTATTGGAAGATGTGTCGGCACATCCAATTACTGCAACGGAAAGGGACGCTGTTAGTAGTAAAACGGATACTTTTTTAAATTTCATGGATATCCTCCTGTATTGGGAAGATGGCTGCAAAGTTGCAGCCAATGTTTTGATAGATATTTTGAATATGTCAAACTTGTTTAAAGCTCTGCTGCAGACGTCTGCTGATTCGAAACAGAAATCTCAAGGTTACCGTTTCTTGTGCGAAGCTCATCAATTAAAATCTTTTCTTCCTTTGCATCATGCAGGGTGATGTCATAGGTTAAACGGAAGAGACTTCCCATATTGGTAGTCTTTACTCTTGTGAGTTCATAAGAAGATGTATGAGCTTTCATGATCGGATCAAATACATCAGTATAATTTAAGTCCTCCGGAATGGTAATATTCAGTGTCTTTGCTTTAGCACCGTTGTCGCCAAAGTTCAGTTTGCTGTAAATCATGAACACACCGCCTAACAGAATGGCGCAAAGGAAAGCGTAGCCAAGGTATCCCATACCGCAGATCAGACCGCAGCACATGGCAAGGAAAATGGAGCCGATCTCTTTTGCAGTACCGGCAGCGGAACGGAAGCGAACCAGGGAGAAGGCACCGGCGACAGCAACACCGGTGCCTACATTTCCGTTTACCATCATAATAACCACACATACGATGGCGGGGAGCAGAGCCAGTGTTGCAACAAAACTCTTGGAATGGCGGGTGTTGTACATGTAGAAAAATGCAAGGATCAGACCGATCACAAGGGCGGAGCAAACGCAAAGTAAGAAATTGGATGGTGTGATCACGGTAGTTGTTGTGGAATCAAAGATTCCGGAAAATAATGATGTCATTGTATCGTCCTTTCTATAAACCTGTTAGTTATGTATGGTCTGTATCAATATGAACAGAGACGGTGGGGTTACGCCTGCATCGCTCCACGGGAGCCCCTCGTTACGCCATGAACTTTCAGTGGATAAAATTTGGGGGAAGTGCGGATTCGATGTTGGACATTACCCTCATAAGATGGAAGTGCCGCAAGTTCATTTCCTTCCTGACGCATCATCTGATATGCCATTCCGTACTTGGAAAACGAAGTTTTATATACTTTCAGTTCTCTGAGAATATCGCACATCCATAAAGGAATTCCTCCTGCAGTTTTGATCTCCATTAAGGTTTGATCATTGGAGATTATTTTTGTGCCGTACACCTTGCTTCGTAAGGAAAGATCTGTGGTACGGTATAAAATATTTTCGTCAAAGGTAATTCGAAAATCCGGATTTCCGGAATCGAGACAGTAGAAGGCTTCTCTTTCATAGGAGAGAAATACTTTTGGTGCAAGGTCAGTATAATAATCTCTGAAATATTGAATTTCCCGTCCAATCTGGGAATCAACCGGAAGAGGAGTACCGTTTTCAAAGCTTGCAAAAGTAATATTCTCCGGAAGCGTAAGTCTTCTTTTGTAAACGATAGAATCATATTTTTTCTTTAATTCAATAAAAACCGGATCCTCAGGTTTTGCTTTATGATAGCTTCGGATGCGAAGCTTTTCTTTGTAAACCGGTTTTGTTAAGGATGTCCGAATGAGACGAAAGCTTTCCGTATCGAAATAAATATTTCGAATGATGGTGCGTCCGTAGTCATCTAACTGCATGTGCCCCTTCATTGCTTCCAAAATTTTTTCTTTCTGGGTACGGGTCAGCATATATTTAATTTCATATCGTTTGAATGTAGCCTGATATGCCATGTCTTTCTCCCTTACTGTATTAGAAAACAGAAATCTTGAGTTCTGTTTAGGTATTTTGTATCTGACAATGGGTATATTACACGGCGAACTTAAAATGAAACTTAAAAAGAAAATTAAGTTGATAAAATCATTTCTACGGAGTATGTTAAAAGCAGGAGGTAAAAATATGTGGACTTTAAATGAAATGACAGAAGAAGAGTATGATATTGCTATAGCAGAGGAAGCTTTGCAAGAATATGTTGATAATGGAAGAAAAAGTGAGCCGATTGAAAATCTTTGGGAAGAGCTTGAGTTATAAATTTATAATTACATATAGCATAGAAGAATAAAAATCCTGCTGATTTTAGTATTTTAGTAGCTAAAGTCAGCAGGATTTTTTATAGCGGCAGCTGTACAGTGATCACCAGTACCTTTTCATCTTCCGTAGAAGCAGTAATCTTACCATTGTGCCGGTCCACAATGGTCTTGGCAATGGAAAGTCCAAGCCCATAGCCTTTGATCCTGGAATTACGGGAAGAATCTCCCCGATAGAAACGGTCAAAGAAATGCGTTGTGCTTTCCTTGGAAATATGATCACAGGTATTGGATACTGTAAGCTTTGCATGATTTTTGGAAGCGGATAGTTTCACCTGGATCTGTCCGCCCTCATTGGAATATTTCATGGCATTATCCAGAAAAATGGTGATCAGTCGGCGGATCGAACTTTCATCACCATTGACGGAAATCATAGGTGCGATTTCCGAAGTCAGCGTACGGTTTTGGGTTTTTGCCATGGCCAAAAAACCGGATACCGTCTCCTCTGTAATATCGGACATTGAAAAATCGATCATTTCGGTACGGGGTCTGTCTTCCTCTGCTTTTGCAAGGAAGATCAGGTTGTTGGTCAGTTCCAGCATGCGGTCAGCTTGCGTACGGATATCTGAAATCCATTCGTTATCCTCTTCATCGATATCCATTTCCAGTACCTCAGTATCGGCATTAATGATGGCGAGAGGGGTTTTTAATTCGTGTCCGGCATCCGTAATGAACTGACGCTGTTTCTCGTAGTTGTCTACAAAGGGCTTTGCAATCCTTGCGGAAAGAAAGATCATTAAAATCCCCACAGCGCATAGTCCTGCAAAAGACACGGCAATACTGATAAACAAAAAGCGGTAGAATGAATTTAAATCCCGGTTGCAGTCTAAGAAGATGACCAGTGTCTGCCCGTTATATTCGGTAACAGAATAGCGATAGTGCTCATCAAAGCCTGCAGTTTTACCGGAAGCTGCTACTTCCTGTGCCATAGCAGCTGCGGTATCCGAGTCAATGGCTGCGATTTTTCCTGTATTCACGTAAGCAGCGGAAGAATCTGCGGTAAAGGTTACTGTAAAATAGCGGCTTTCAAAGGCAAGTTCCGGAGACAGGTTTTTCCGGCGCTGTTCCTCCGGTGGAGATGGAGGAGTTAAGGAATCCGGAAATTCCCCGCCGTTTTCAGCAAGAATTGCCAGTGTTGTATCTGCATTGACGCAGATACTGTGATAATTAAAAGCGGAAATAGCTCCGATGATCACAGTTAAAACTGCGATCAAAGAAAGCATGGCGGCAAGCACGATTCGCCGTCGGAGTTTTTTGATCATGGCATTTCCTCCAGAGAATATCCAACGCTGCGGGTTGCCTTAATCTGCACATTGGCATTGATGGCCTTTAGTTTTTTTCTTAAATAAGAAACATATACCCAAACAACATTCATTTCCACTTCACTGTCATATCCCCAGATTTTCTCAAAGAACCGTTCTGTCGGGATCACATTTCCGGGATTGGAGATCAATAGTTCCAACATTTGAAACTCTTACCGGCCCAGCCGGTAACTTCCAAAGGGAGATGTAAGCTCGTAGGTGGACTGATTTAAGGTAATGTTTCCCAGAGACAGTTCCGTTGTCGTATGAGCTGTCATGGTTCTTGTCATGGCACGGATCCGGGCAAGAAGCTCCCTGCCGTGGAACGGTTTTGTGAGGTAATCATTAGCACCGGCATCTAATCCTTCCACCTTATCATCAATTTCAGACTTTGCGGTAAGAAGTAAGACGGGAATATCATTACCTTTTGCGCGGATTGTTTTTAAAACGGTAATTCCGTCCACCTTCGGCATCATGATATCCAAAATAACACCGTCATAGTTTCCTGCTTCTAAATAATCCAGCACTTCTTCCCCGTCAAATACCGGATCCACGGAATAGTTGGCACGCTCTAAAATAACACAAAGGGCTTTCGATAAAGCCTCCTCGTCTTCTGCAAGTAATAAACGCATAGGGAATCCTTTCTCATATGTGCTTAAAATTCGTTAATGACTCTTGCTTTCCGGTTTAAGAATGAAGACGAAGAGTATCTTTAATCCTTAAATTCCAAGGAAAGCTTTAATATCTTCGGAACGGTCCCTGCCGTTTGCCAGACCTTCCTCATACATGGCAGCCATCACATCCGTATCCATGGTTGTGGTAGACATGTGGTATTTGTCAGAAGGAGCAAAGGTTTGTGCAAGTCCGTGCTCTCGAAGCTTAATAATATAATCAACCTCTTTATTATACATCTCATGTCTTCGATTTAAACGATAAATAATGTTTGGATATTTCTGCAGGGCGGCGGTGTATATGGCTCTGTGAGACTGGGGCTTCATATGAAAGTCATTTGGTTTTGAAAAGATAATGACAATACGATCGCATCCCATTTTCCGAAGCTTATAGATCGGAATAGAATCCGAAACACCGCCGTCAAAGTACTCTGTGCTTCCGAATTTGACAGGGCGGCAGATGACCGGTAACGCGCAGGAAGCAGAGATAGCTTCATAGTGGTTTCTTCCTAAATCTGCTTTTGTAAAGTAGTGAGGACGTCCGGTTCTTGCGTTTGTTGCCGGAATAATAAATTCACTCGGATTTGCACGCAATGCATCATAATCCAGAGGGTCGGCACCGGTTTCCGTAGAAAGATCTCCGTAAATATAATCCAGACCAAAGGCAGATCCTGTTGTCAAAAAGCTTTTCATTCCAAAATAGCGCGGGTCTAGACTGTGCTGTAAATAAAATCTTTTGTTACGTTCTCTTTGCCCGGCAAGAAAGCTTGCAGCATTTGCAGAACCTGCGGAAACACCGGCCACAACATCAAAATGGATACCTGCATCTAAAAAAGCATCCAGTACACCGGCACTGTAAATATTTTTCATTCCTCCGCCTTCAACGATCAATCCTGTTTTCATACTCTTTCCCTTTCCAGTGAATCAGTAATAATAAAAGTTATGATAACATAAAGCAATATCGGTAAGGAGTTACAAATTGCCTGATCTGTTGATTAATGTAATGCGCTTAAACTACAGTAAACGCAGCAGAAAATGAATTACGGGCTATAGTGAAAAACATTATCTCTTACAGAAGTAATATGTTAAAATATAGAGACGTCTACTCTATTATAAGAGGCAGTTTGATTTGAAAGCAGGTAAGACTTTATGCAGCTTAATCCAAATATAAGAAGAAAAAAACCGGAAAAGAAGGGCGTTATGTGGGTCTGTGTTCCCATGATCATCGTGATCCTGATCCAAACCGCAGTATCCTTTATCGTAACAGAGGCAGCTACATTTTCGAGATATGCCCAAAACCCGGATATGTCCATGCAGGAGCTGTATCAGCTGATTCTGGAGCTGACTTCAAACAGTGAATTCAATGGCCGGATCCTTCTGATCTATGCCGCTGTTACTTCGGTTGCCTTCTGGTGTTGGTATCGAAATGAATTTTTAATGCGTAAAAAGGAAAAGGGCTGGAGTGCACAGTTTAAAATGTTCGGCGGCTATGATCACCGATATTTATTAC
>ADGC01005306.1_pt1 | contig 11265 bp, 12 predicted proteins | sample 268048 | NCBI WGS metagenome assembly ADGC01 (sample SAMN02954255, study PRJNA42359) | wallaby gut metagenome | biome: terrestrial; feature: wallaby; material: gut; isolation source: foregut contents of Macropus eugenii | host: Notamacropus eugenii | place: Australia
AGCGGCCAGGCAAAACGACTGGAAGGAATCAGAATTAAGCTGGATAGTCCCGAATTTGACGGTGGTATTGAGTACCAGACTCATGTGCAGTCTTATGGATGGCAGCCTTGGGTAAGCAATGGAGAAATGTCCGGAACCAGCGGCCAGGCAAAACGACTGGAAGGTATTCGAATCCGACTTACCGGTGAAATGGCTAAATACTACAGTGTAACCTATCGTGTACATGTTCAGAGCATAGGCTGGCAGGACTGGAAGTCGGATGGAGAAATGGCCGGTACTGAGGGACGCGCGCTTCGGCTGGAAGGTATTGAGATTAAGCTTGTTGCTAAGAAGTATGAGTATCCGGCTCATGAACATGACTAGATCTATTTCGAAAATGACTATGATTCATCAACGCATATTGCCAAATGCAGTATTTGCGGTGAATATTCGGAAGATGATTCCATGTATCAGCATAACATGACTTTATACAGTGAGGGCAGTGAACTTGGCCGGATATATAAAGGCTGGAATGCATAAACCTGTGAGGAATGCGGATATAAATATGAATGGACAGGCAAAAACACTGTCAATCCAATGATCTCTGAAACAAATTACGAATATGTAATCCTTCCGGAAGGCGTTGAATATACAGAAGGTATAACAGGATACGAGCCGGGCGGTAGTATGCAGGCTACCTTAAAACTTGGAGATACAGCAAAGTATGAATTTTATCTCTTGTTAAAAAATGAGGACGGAACCCATACTGTAGTTTCAACGAATGAATATAATATCTTTATATATGCACATAATATGAATGATGTTGTTGGTATTGATGACTTTAGTATAATCACAACACAGGTTCACGGAAATGGTTATCAGATAACATTATTGTCATCGGATTCTTCATATGATCCGGCAGGTATTGCATATCTCAATGATGATCTCGGAAGTCGTGCTTTGATTCTTGACCCGGTCAACACCACAGATAATGGCGCTACACTTAAGATGATGGATATTGAATGGGAGAAGTAATAATCCATCTATATACTTCCGTTATATCTGATCACAAAGTTGCATAAAAATATAAGGCAACACAAACCGGTGGGATTGAATTTACAATGAGAAAATGTCCCCTTTTTACCGCAAAACGGTAGGAAGGGGATTTTTTACTTTATTATTTCAACTCTTCATATGCTATAATCATTTCAGCTGTGTTGCTATAAAACCGGATATATTTTATACGCTGAGATATTTGTTAATTGAAAAAGAGGGGACCAATGACCACACTGTTTGAACTCTGGAGCGAAGATCCACTGGAAAATGTAATCACCTGTTTAAATTATAAGATCGATAAAATTGTGTTTTTTCTTGATCAGTCAATTTCCGTAAACAGTAAAGATGTGGTCAATAGATTCCTTCAGGTTCACTGCGGTGTAAAAGCAGTTCATTTTGTCCGTGTTGATGTGTTGGAAATCAATGCTGTTTCAAATAAAATCCAACAGCTTTTGGAAAAAGAAATCAACACCGGTGCCCGGGTTTATGTAGATGTGACCGGCGGAAATGACCGCTTTATGATTGCATCCGGAATATTATCTGCAAAAAGAAATATTCCCATGCATGTATTTGATATAAATAATAATGCGATGGAAAATACTGAATGATCCGAATCACGCTTATAATAAACTGGAAATACAGAAGAGAAATATTGGTATAAAGGATCTGATCCGCCTGCATGGAGGTATTGTAAATACGAAGCTTCACAAGAATGTAAAGTCTTTAGATGATGCTGATTTTCGTGCTGATGTGGATGCAATCTATGGGATTGCCGCCGGAAACTGGCTGGAATGGAATCAGTTTTCAAATGTAATCAAGAGTGTATTTATGACCGATAGACATTTAGTTTCACATGCTTCTTTACGATGGGTACTAGACAGTATAAAGTCGAATTCCGATTTGGATACACCAAAGAAAATAAATGATATTTTAGATAAGCTTTCGGAGTGCGGAATCATCACAGATCTGAAGCATGACGATGGTATATATCACTTTACCTACAAAAATGAAATGATCAAAGATTGCCTTTGGGATGGTGGAAGTGTATTGGAACTTTACACCTGCAAATGTGAAAAGGAAAATTCTGACGAATGCAGTGTTGGTGTTCATATTGACTGGGACGGTGTGATCCATGAGCAGCCGGGAAAAGATGTTTTAAATGAGATCGATGTTCTGTCAGTCAAAGATAATATTATCACTTTTATTTCATGTAAATCAGGTAGAATGGGTTCACAACAGTCTCTTCATGCGCTGTACGAGTTGGATACGGTTGCGAATCGATTCGGAGGAAAGTATTCCAGAAAGGTTCTTGCAACAGGTATGCCTTTAGCGGATATCTATATGGAACGTGCAGAAGAGATGAGAATTGAAGTAAGAGTATTCAGTAAGTAATATCATGGATATGCAATACAGAAATTCGGGAGAGTTACACATGAGCTTTTTATTTATCAGTTATTCACACGATGACAGAAAATATGTTCAGCCGGTGTTGGACGCTTTTGATGAGAATAACGTAGATTATACTGATGTTGAACAATGGTATGTGGGAGATGCTGTGATATATGCACCGAAGTTTTATAATGACTTAGGAATTTATTACATAGATGGGACTCCGGAACTTGAATACAGAAATTATGGAAGAACAAAGGATTCGTGGGGTGACAATGCTGGTGTGCCTTTAATGGATTATGAAGGTGAAGGTGACGGAATGTCGGTTTTACATTTGAAGATCCATGATCGGGAAACAGCAAATGATTTTATGATCGGGATTCTTGTTTATGAAGAATCTTGTATCAGCGATTCAAAATTAAATTCATATAGTGATGTATATGGTGAAGAACGGTATCAAGAAGTTTTGGAAATGGAGCGTATGGAAGAAGACTTCATGAATTCGAGAAATGGTCAAAATTAATTAAAACTTCAAGGTAGACAGAAGTAATTGGAATTATGGACGGAGAAAATAAAATCTTTAACTATCATAAATTTATTGAACGGGAATCATATAAACATTGTATTTCTGAGTCTGATATACCATATTTTAAGTGGTGCATTAATTCGATTCCTGTCATTCAAAAACAACTGATACTGTTACATGCAGAAGGCTATAGCTATATTGAAATAGCAAGCCTTCTGCAAATATCACCCGAAAAGACTCGCAGCCTAATTATTACAGGTAGAAGGACATTATCAAAGCTTATTTTGAATGGTGTTTCAAATAAATTGATATTGTCTTATTCCTGCGCAAGTCTCGTGCTCATATATACTGTACTTGATCTGTTAATTGAAATAGATGATGATTTCTGGAATAAAACAAAGCATGATGAGGGATTTCAAAGACTTGTTGCTTCGGGAATTTTCAGTAATTAGACATTTAAAATATCAAATAACAAGAAAGCTAAAATCTATCTATATGTAAAACATTCGAAAGGCATTCCATGAGCAAATACTGCCCCAACTGCGGCTATAAAAATGAAAACGAAACAAAGTTCTGCATTAACTGCGGAAATAAATTTCCTCCGCTTTTTGCGGATGACAGTTATCTGGATTCCGAAATCCCCTATGCAAAAACAAAAGAGTTCATCTCTAAAGAAGAGAAGAATGTAATCTATGATTTTGCACCGGCAATTCAGGAATATGTTGCAACAAGAAGTCAAAGCGCCGCAAAGGATATCTACGATCATTCTGTTACTCCGTTTCGGCATGCGATTTCTCGTTTTATGAAGCGCGACAGCGAAAGTGAAATAGATGACGCAATCCAGGAAATTTTTATCAAAATCTTTCATAAGCTGGATACATTACAGGCACCGGAGGCGTACATTTCCTGGGGACTTAAAATCAGCATTAATTACACAATCAATGCGAATAAGAAGAAAGAATTACAAAGCAAAAATACTACTCACATGACTACAAACAAGGATGACGGAGATTCAGATGTCCTCGACTACATGGACAACGTGGAAGATGTTAAGCGTGAATTCAAGCCGGAGGCAAATCTTCTCTCATTTGAGGAATGGGGACTTTTAAAAGAATATTTAAAGCAGATTCCGGAAGATCAGATGCGGGCCATTATGCTGTATAAGGATGGATATTCCTATGAAGAGATTGGTGAAATTCTTGGAATGAAATACGGAACCGCTCGTTCAAATGTTTCATATGCAAAGAAGAAACTAACGAAGATGATCACGCAGGCAGAGAAGGAAGGAAAAATTTCCATTCGTTCTATGGCTCCGTTTACCTTTGTTATCTGGATGCTCGAGCAGTATGATGCGGCAATGGAGGCGCAGAATGCGGAGGCGATTGCAGGTGCTGCGGAGGAAGGGTTCCGAAAGCTGATGGAAAATGATTCGGTGAAATTTGATTCTAATGAATTTGCTTCTTCAGGTAATCATACACGAAATTCCGACCGGTTGAATTCTGATCAAGAGAAGAATGTTAAGACGACTGGTCATACAGATAGTGATCACTCCGTATTAGATGCATCCTCTAATTCATCTGCAGGATCGGCAGGAGCAGCAGCAGTAAAAGGTGTTGCGGCAGCAAAAACTACGACTGGCTTTATTACAACCAAAGGAATTATTGCAACAACAGTAATTATTGGCGTTGTAGCCGGTGGTGGAGGCATCTTTTTGTGGAATAGTAATTCAAAGCCAAATAATACTGAAGAAACAGCGGTAGAAGAGAACAACTCGAATGATTCTGACAACCTAGGTAACGACATTTCTGACAATGAGCAAGAAGTAGAGGAGGAACAGAGATTATCATTTAATAACACTGATGAGTTTTTCACTTCTATCACAGGTCAATATTGGGATGAGACCGGTATTGGGCAGATTATGATGATCGAAGATCAAAATAGTGAATTTGCAGATGATACAAATTTTACATATATGATTTCCTTTGATCACGGCGATTTTATGACTGATGCAGATGTTGTAAATATTGATGGTGATTCATGTTGGTTTTATGTTGATATGTATTCTACATATTATCGTTTCGATGATGATGGTACTTATCTGCATGTATACTATGGTGCAAGCATAGATACATGTAACGAGGCTGTTGGTGCTTATAAGTATAATCAGGATGCTCCGGACAGTGAAGAAGTCAAAGCGTTATATGATCAAAATTTTAGTGAGGCAATTCGTACCTTACCTTATGGAACATATAGTATGGATCTGACCTCTGATTTTATGCCGGATGATTCACAATACAATTGCAGTAAGATCACATGTACCATTTACAAGCAGAACAATATACCGTATATGAGATTAGAAGCCTACGATCTGCAGGGGAATATGATTGATTCCCTGGACGAAGAAATGATACTGACTGGCGGAGGCGCTTCTGTTAATTATCGATTAGTTGTGAATGGAAATGACAAAAAGTATATCAAAATACTTGAGGCTGATGGAAACAGCAGTTTTACCGTCAATGTATCTGATGCGAATGATATTGATGTCTTTGAAGGATGGTATGAATAATGGAATGATCGATTTAACAGATACCGCAGCATTGCTTTGGAGGAAACTGGATAAAGCAAAAAATCTAAATTCCATTACTGAAGCTGTGATGGAAGAGTACGAAGTGGATTATAAAACTGCAAATCGTGACGTAATTGGCTTTGTGAAAGAGCTATATGATCGAGAAATGGTATTTGATGTGATTGAGTTTCGCAAATAATGCAAGAAATTTATTATCAGTGGGTAAAATCCCTTGCATTCTAAAGTTGGAAGGACTAAAATAAAATGAAGTTTAAAAATAAATCGGGAGTATAGAAATATGAAAAATAAATTTTGGTCTCAACCAAAGATTGAGTTAAAGTCATTTGAGGCGAATGAGTATGTGGCGGCTTGTGGTTTAACTACAAGTGGTAAAACTGTTAAATTTTCAGATGATTTAAAAGCTCAGGTTTTATACCAATATGACGAAAAAACTGGTAAATACGAGGAGAAGCAAGTCTATACGGATGCACCTGCAAATTTTACTGAAGTAAAAACTAATAGTGCCATAACATATAATGATTATACAAATGGTGGTCCGAGCGGGGATAAATGTTATCTTAATCAAGACGGTACGGGACTTATCGCTTGGCATATTCATATTACTCCAAATGGAAATGCTTCGAATTAATAAGTAACTTACCACTGGAGTAAAAAGATAAGGATTCAGAACTTATAAACACCGTAGAATAATTGATTTTATAATAATAAAGATATCAAGACCAATATAAAATGTATAAAAATATTGATTATCTAAATCAATATTTTTAAATTTAATTTTAGAAGGGAGTAATGTTATGAAAACAAGAACATGGGTAAGACCCAATGTAGCATTTAACACATTTGAAGCAAATGAATATGTAAGCGCATGTGAATATCAATTAGAGGACGGAACCATTCTTTATAGTGATGGTGTTGTAGCAAGACATACCGCTTATAGTCGTACTCCGGCGGGAAATCCAGGGCTTATTTCAGATGATGAAATAACACCTAATGGAACTATTTACATGGGCTCATTTTATCGTATTGTAGATGGTCAAAAAGTACCGGATTCAACACAGTTTGGACATGAAGAATTCGAAGATTGGGGTACTAAGACATGTGTTAGAGGTGGAGCAGCTGGAGATAATGAGGATGATGGTTCAAAGTCTCCGTGGGGATATCATTATCATTTCACAAGCGTAAGAAATCAGTCTTAATATTACCACTGATAAGCTGCGAAGCAGCCATTGGTTAACTCGAAAAATGCAAAGCATTTTTCGAGTGTAATAAGGTTTAAGAATAACTTTGACTTTTGCATAATTTATTTTTTTGATAATAAAAAGATGTAAATAAAAAAGCTCGGCAATAGATGTCGGGCCTTTTTTACGCATATCAAATCGGAGTCTTACCATTGATTTATAATAGAAAAGCAAAGAACAATAGCACAAAAAAGAAAATCCACCCCATCACCCTAATCATCCTTATCCTACTTCTCCTAATCGCAGGCATCACAGGCACCGTATTCTACCGCCTGTACGCGGATAAGGTTGATATCGTAGATGTGGAAGATGTAGATCCAACCGACAAAAATGTACGTATTGCTAAGCAAACACAGATCGACCCGGATGTGTACAACATCCTCTTGGTCGGTACAGATTCCCGTGATCCGGACAACGATCAGGGACGAAGCGACAGCATGATGCTTATTTCCTTTAATAAGCAAAAGAATACAACAACTGCAGTATCTTTCCTTCGCGATACCTTAGTGCCAATCGACGGCTACGGTGAGAGCCGACTGGGTCATACTTACGCCTACGGCGGAGTCGGACTAACGATAAATACATTAAACGAAGTTTACGATCTGGACCTGCAGAACTACATCACCATCAGCTTCGATGACCTTGTCAGTGTTATCGATGAGATTGGCGGCGTTACGGTTACGATCACAGAAGAAGAGGCGGCTTACTACCAGCAAAACGGTATCAAGGATATCTACGCCGGACAGTGTACCTTAAATGGTTCTCAGGCGCTGGCTCATGCAAGAAACAGAACATTGGGTAGTGACTTTGAGCGTACCAGAAGACAGCGCGATGTTATGTATGGTATTTACAATAAGGTAACTCAAAACATGAACGCGAGCTCTGTACTTTCATTGATCAACTTTTCCATGAATCATGTAAGTACAAACATGAGCGTTACCGACTTGTATTCCATGGCGCAGGAAATCATGAATGCTGAAAATCTGGATCTGCAGCAGGCAGGAATTCCGGCAGAAGGCACGTATGAATCAGTCAACTATAACGGCATGGCGGTACTTTCTACTGACTTTGATGCAAATAAAGATTATATTCATACCCTTCTTTATTAGGGATATGTCCATACTACTTCAAGATAAAGAATAGTTATGAAAATTTTAATGATCAATAAATTCCTCCCACCCAAATGGAGGGTCGGAAACATATATCTTTAAATTAGGAGAAGCCTTACAGGCACAGGGGCATGAAGTACAATACTTCGGCATGGAGCATAAAGGGCGCTGTGTTGGAAATGCAGTCGATGCATATACTTCCGATATGGATTTCCACGGGGGAAGCAAGCTGGCTAAAGTTACGTATCCACTAAAAACCATTTACTCCACGGAAGCAAGAAAAAAGATTCGTCTTGTATTAGAAGATTTCGAACCGGATGTATGTCATTTAAATAACTTCAATTATCAGCTGACACCATCAATTATTTTAGAAATTCGTAAATGGGAGAAGGAAGCGAATCATCCTGTGAAAATTATTTTCACAGCGCACGATTACCAGCTTGTTTGTCCGAATCATATGTTAAACAATAAAGGGCAAAACTGTGAAAAATGCCTGGGTGGTCATTTTTTTAATTGTCTGAAGGGCAGGTGCATTCACGGATCTGCCGCAAAGAGTGCAGTAGGTATGATGGAGGCGGAGTACTGGAAACTTCGAGGAACATACAAAGAAATCGATACGATCATTTGCTGTTCCGAATTCTTAAAAACAAAGATGGATTCCAATCCAATCTTTGCTAAGAAAACAATAGCCTTACACAACTTTATCAATGTCCCGGAAAAGAAAACAGTAGAAAAACAGAACTATGTATTATACTTTGGACGCTTTTCTGAAGAAAAGGGTGTACGAACACTTATCCGGGCAGCAAAGCAGCTTCCGGAAATAAAATTCATCTTTGCAGGAACGGGTCCTTTGGAAGATGAACTTAAGGGAATTGATAATATTACAAATGTTGGTTTTCAGACAGGAGCATCGCTGGAGAAACTGATCCGTGAAGCAAAATTTTCCGTTTATCCATCCGAATGGTACGAGAACTGTCCGTTCTCTGTTATGGAAAGCCAAATGTACGGTACTCCTGTTTTAGGTGCAGATATTGGTGGTATACCGGAATTGATCCACGGCACCGGAGAGCTGTTTGAAAGCGGAAATGTGAAGGCGCTTACGAAGAAGATCGAGAAGCTTTGGAACGACTGCAGTACGTATACACATAATTGCAGCACAGTCGTGTTTGATGATGATGCATCGTACTGCGATAAGATTATGAAACTATATCAGTCGTAATTCATTCCTTTCAATATGAAAATATAGAATATGAATTTTGAGATTCCGAACAAAGGGCTTTGTGAAAAATATACACTGCAGGGTGTTTTTTATCCCTGCTTTTCTCATCTATTCTCCCTGTAAACTGTGTTATACTGCTGTAGTGTATGTGCAGCATGCGGTATATACCGCGTTGCAGTTTGCGGGGAGTTATTTCTTTTCCCCAATCTTTGTATCATTTTTTGAAATTTAAATATTATTAAACTAATCTCTAAGGTAATTCAAATGGCTGATAATCAGAAAAACCAGACAAATGAAGGCGCAGAAAACGCCGCAGATAAAACACAGGGTCCTACTTCCTTTGGCTCCGTGAATATGCTTTTAAACAGTTTAAAAGATGGAAGTATTAAGGAAATCATTGATGACTGGAAGTGGATCTTTTCGTACAGCGCCCGGTATAAAGGCGCGATCATTTTCTATATTATTCTTGGATTGTCAAGTTCTACATTAGGACTGGTATCATCCGTAGCAAGTAAGTACATGATCGATATCATTACCGGCTATAAAACAGAAAAGCTTGCACTTTTGGCAATCGTTATGGTGGGCAGTGCGGCTTTTTCCCTTTTATTTAATTCCATTATCAATCGAATCACAACAAAACTTTCCATTGATATCAATAACGATATTCAGGCAGATATTTTTGATAAGATCATCGATGCGGACTGGCTTGCCATTAACGAATATTCAAACGGTGATGTGTTAAACCGTTTTAACGGCGATATTTCCACCATCAGCAGCAACGCTATTAACTGGCTTCCGAATATCATCATTGCTGTTTACAATTTCTTCGCTACATTCTTTGTTATCTTGCATTACGACTGGATCATGGCTTTGATCGCTTTGGGCAGTGCTCCTTTTATGCTTTTAATGTCCCGGTTCATGATCACAAAGCAGCGTGAATACAGCAAAAAGGTTCGTGAGATGAGTTCTAACCTGATGACATTTGAAGTAGAAACTTTCTACAACTTTGATACGATTAAGTCCTTCGGAACAGCACCTTATTACAGTAAAAAGATGCGCTGGTGGCAAAAGGCCTTTAAGGATATCAGCTTAAAGTACAACATGTTTACCATCAAAACAAACATTGCCATGTCTGTTATGGGTAGCGGTGTGGAGTTTGTTGCTTTCGGATACTGTCTGTTCCGTTTATGGACCCACGATATCACATATGGTACCATGACACTTTTTATGCAGCAGCGAAGCAGTCTTTCATCTGCGTTCTCGAATGTGGTTTCTATTATTCCTTCTTTCTTAAACAGTTCCGTTTCGGCTCATCGTATCCGTGAGCTGGTAGAACTTCCGAAGGAAGTGCATATTAAGGAATCTGCGGAGTTAGACCCGCTGGCAGAGAATGGTTTTGAAGTTCGTATGAAGGACATGGATTTCTCTTATGTGGAGGGGACAAAAGTAATTACCGATTCCTCCTTCAAGGCATGTCCTGGTGAAATTGTGGCGCTTGTCGGTCCTTCCGGGGAAGGTAAAACAACCATGATCCGACTGATCTTAGGATTGATCCGTCCGGAAAAGGGTAAGGCTTCCATGATCGCATCCAATGGACTTGAGGTGGAAATGAATGCGGAGACAAGACATCTCTTTGCTTATGTACCACAGGGAAATACCATCCTTTCCGGCACCATTGCGGAAAATATGCGTATCGTAAAGGAAGATGCTACAGATGAAGAAATTGTGGAGGCATTGAAGATTGCCTGCGCCTGGGATTTTGTTAAGAAGATGCCGGATACGATCAATGCGAAGATCGGCGAGAAGGGAAGAGGCTTCTCCGAAGGACAGTCGCAGCGAATTGCCATCGCCCGTGCCGTGCTTCGTGATTCACCGATCCTTCTTCTGGATGAGGCAACATCTGCACTGGATGTTACGACGGAGCGTATGGTGCTTCGAAATATTATTCAGCAGAAGCCAAATAAAACCTGTATCGTAACCACACATCGTCCGAGTGTATTGAACATGTGCCAGAGAGTTTACCGTGTCATGGAAACGAAAGGTGACTGAACTTGACGAGGAGACGGCAGGTAAGATGGCCATGGATTTCTGATGTTGAAATCCATGTGAATGTTACCATGCACATATTAGAGATATATAAACATATTACAAAAATTAAGTTA
>ADGC01006345.1_pt1 | contig 11109 bp, 9 predicted proteins | sample 268048 | NCBI WGS metagenome assembly ADGC01 (sample SAMN02954255, study PRJNA42359) | wallaby gut metagenome | biome: terrestrial; feature: wallaby; material: gut; isolation source: foregut contents of Macropus eugenii | host: Notamacropus eugenii | place: Australia
TCTGAAATCGCTACTAATGCAACTCAAGAATCAAGTGAGGCACAAGAAGAAAAGATATACTAAAGCGTACTGAATTACCTGAAGGATGTGAATTAAAGTCTGATCTGCAAAATGGTTTGATGGGTAAATACATCTGTGATAAAAAAGAAGTTTTGATTGGTTTAGTTTTACCAGAAGACTCTATTGATTTGGATAAAATTATAGAGATGACCTTAAAAGAACCTAGTTGTGATAAAAATGTCACCAAAACAGTCGCAGGTAAAGTTATCACTTGTAAGGCTAGTGCTGATTTAGTTTATAAAACTTATTTACGTCAAAATAATAGTGGCATTATTCAAACAGCTGTAATTCATTCTGATATGAGTGACTCAGATATTATTGCTTTAGAAAATTTGACCTTAGAAATTTATTTTTATAAGCGTGGCGTTGCTAAAGATACTGATAGAATTCAATATTTAAAAGATTTACAAGCAAAAGCAAAAGAATGTACAGATGGTTTTTGTATTTTTGAACCTTAATCTTTAAATTTTTATTTTGATATGAAAAATCCCCTCAAGTTATTTATATAAATAAACAAGAGGGGATTTCTTATTGGATATTACTTATTTAAAGCTTCTGCAAGAAAGTTTTCAAGATCTGCTAATGCAATCTTGCTCTTTTCTCTTGTAGCTCTGTTTTCGTATTCAACCATACCTTCTGCTAATGCTTTTTCACCCATAATTACGATATGAGGCACACCAATTAATTCGATATCAGCAAATTTAACGCCTGGACGTTCGTTTCTGTCATCGATAATTGTTTCTACATTTTTAGCAAGTAAGCTTTGATATAATTTTTCAGAAGCTTCGGCAACAGTTGCACTCTTATGTTGATTAATTGGAATGATTGCAACTTGGAATGGCGCCATTGCTTTTGGCCATAAAATACCAAAATCATCATGATTTTGTTCAATTGCAGCTGCAATAACACGAGTTACACCAATACCGTAGCAACCCATTTCCATTGGAATATTTTTACCTGATTCGTCAAGAATTGTACAATTCATTGCTTCTGAATATTTAGTACCAAGTTCAAAGATATGACCAACTTCGATACCATGTTTTAATACGATAGTGCCTAGACCATCAGGACTCTTATCTCCTTCAACTACGCAACGGATATCTGCAACTTCATAGTTCTTAACATCTCTATCAAAGTTTACACCACCTAAGTGCTTACCTGTTTCATTAGCACCACAATAGAAATCTGCTAATACATTTGCAGCTCTATCAACGATGATTCTACCATTAAAGCCTACAGGACCTAAAGAGCCAGGTTTTGCACCAGTTGCTTTTTCGATTTCTTCTTCTGTTGCCATTGTTAATGGTTTGAAAATGCCTGGAATTTTTTCTGCTTTAACTTCATTTAATTCGTGGTCACCACGAAGTACAAACATAACTAAAGTCTTATTGCCTTCTGCATCAATACCGTGAACAATTAAAGATTTGCTTACAGTAGTTTCTGGTACATTTAAGAACTTAGCAACTTCTTCAACACTCTTACAATTTGGGGTAACGATAGTTTCTAATTCTTTTGATGGAGCAGGACGAGTAATTTCAGGAGCTAGAGCTTCTGCCATTTCAATATTTGCAGCAAACTTTGATTCAGTTGAGAATGCAACGATATCTTCACCTGCGTCTGCAAGAACTTGGAATTCGTGAGAACGACTGCCTCCGATAGAACCTGTATCTGCTTCTACAGGTCTAAACATTAAACCTAATCTATCAAAAATATTGCAATATGTTTGATACATTACTTCGTAAGTTTGTCTTAAGCTTGTTTTATCCATATGAAATGAATAAGCGTCTTTCATTACGAATTCTCTACCACGCATAACCCCAAAACGAGGACGAACTTCATCACGGAACTTGGTTTGGATTTGATAGAAGTTGATAGGTAATTGTTTATAGCTCTTTATTTCATAGCGTGCAAGATTAGTAATAACTTCTTCGTGAGTTGGGCCTAATACAAAGCAGTTTTCCTTACGGTCTTTAAAACGACATAATTCTGGGCCATATTTTTCCCAACGACCTGATTCTTGCCATAATTCGGCAGGTTGTACTACAGGCATGTTAACTTCGAGAGCTCCAGATTTATTCATTTCTTCACGAATGATGTTTTTAACTTTTTGTAATACTCTCTGACCGGTAGGTAACCAAGTATATAAACCAGAAGATAATTGTCTGATTAAACCTGCTCTAAGCATAAGTTGGTGGCTAGAAATAGCAGCTTCTGTAGGAGTTTCTTTTAAAGTTGAGAGTAGATACTTACTAGTACGCATGAATCTTACCTATTATTTAATTTTGTATGTGTAGAAATTTAGCGCATCATACATGTGATTTATGAAATTAAAAATTATCGTGATTTTATAAAAATCTGATGTTTGTTTGTTTTTATATTTACAAAAAAATATTTATTAAAATTTGTTTTTGTAAATATTTAAGTAGTTGTAATTTTACAAGAAATGCTTAAAAATCGCAATTTTAGTGATGTTTATCAAACTTAAAAATAAAGAAGGTAAATCAATGAGTGAAGATTTACCTTCTTGCAAATTACATATCAAGCAATAAAATGGATTATTGTTTACAATCTAAAAATTCTTTCATTGCTCTGCTTGAATGAGATTCAAAACCTTTATCTGTCTTTACAATTGTGAAAATAGGTATATTATTTTCGTTCGCATATTTTAAAGCTGCTTCTGATCCCATTACTAATAGACCTGTATCTACTGCGTCAGTCCATAGAGCTGAGTTACCAATAACAGAAACTGATACAGTTTCATGTTGAATAGGTCTACCTGTATTAGGATCAATGATGTGAGATTCTCTTTTGCCATCAGCACCTTTTCGGTAGTTGCGATAGCTACCAGCTGTTGATAAAGCAGCGCTATTGATACAAACCGCAGAAGTTAAATTTTTACCTACTTGTTGTTCATTTGAAGGATCTTCAATTGCTATTAACCATTGAGCTCCTCTTGCATTATGTCCTTTGGTTCTGATAGCTCCAGCCACAGAAGTCATGTAGTTATTAATGCCTTTTCTATCTAAAAGCTGAGCAAGTTTATCTGCCCCAAAACCTTCACCAACCGTTGCCAAATCTATTTCAACATTAGGATTGGATTTGCGGATGTAATTCTTATCTTTTGATATTTCAATATGAATTTTATCTAAACCTAAATTACTTTTAGCTGTAGCAATTTCTTCATCAGTTGGAAAACCTTTAACTTTTTGAGCTCCAAAACCCCAAAGGTTTACTAATGGATTAACAGTTATATCCATTGCTCCATTTAATTCTTTGCCAACTCGCATGCTTTCAATAACAATATCTGCAAAATTATTAGAGATCTCTATAGGTTCGTTTGAGCGAGTAGCATTAAATTTAGAGATTGTACTATTAGGATCAAAAGTAGATATTTCATCAACTATTGTTTTTAAGACATTTTCAGCATCATATTGTAGTTGTTCAGCCCCTCCTGGATAACTTCCAACTACTGTAATATTATAAAATGTACCCATGGTTTTCCCTGTAATACGAATTTCTTCTAATGGTTGATTAGAAAACAATTCTTCACAAGACATTTGGGTAAATGATAATCCTAAAAGAACTAAAGGTAGGGTTATTTTTTTGACAAATTTCTTCATTTTTATAACTATTTATTTATATGATTTTAAAATTTATTAAAAATTTTAATAATCATAACTAATGGTTTTATACACTTTTTTGATTAAATTTTTTTATTTTGATATAGATTACCTATTTAAATAGGTAAATCTATATGTTTATTATTTTTATTGTTCAGAGTTGTTTGAATGAGAATTTTTTAGTTCTGCAATTTTATTTTTAATTTTTCTTTTAAAACAAGGTTTTTCACAAGTACAAGCTTTCTCTATTCCTGCATTTGCTAAACCGCCACATGAACCATGAATCATTTTGTGTTGGATTATGTAACCGATTGATAATAGTAAGAAAAATAGCACAAAAAATGCGAACACATATAAAAAGATCATATAACTCTCTTTAATAACTAAAATGTATTTTATTAAATTTGGGTAAAAAATTTAAATAACAAAATCATAAACTTGATGCAGTATTGTTTCGTATGTTGAATAATATCACAAATTATCAATTTATATGTTAAAGCTAAGTATAGATAAGATTATTTTTTTATAAAATTTTTTCATAAAATAAAAAAATTGAGTTATGTAAAAATTTTCATGAATTTTATATATAGGTAAAAGAAATGCATGTTCATATTTTAGGTATATGTGGCACCTTTATGGGTGGGATAGCCGTAATCGCTAAGAATTTAGGATTTGAAGTTACAGGTAGCGATGCTAACGTATACCCTCCAATGAGTACCATGTTAGAAGAAAATGGTATTAAGATTTACGAAGGATATGGAGAAGAACAATTACAACCTGCTCCAGATTTAGTTATTGTTGGTAATGCAATGAAGCGTTCAATACCTTGTGTTGAATATATGCTTAATAATAATATTCCTTTTACTTCAGGTCCTGCATGGCTAGAAGAATTTATTTTAAAAGATAAAAAAGTGTTAGCTGTAGCAGGTACTCATGGTAAAACTTCAACTTCTGCCATGGTAGCTTGGATCTTAGAATGTGCTAATTTAAAACCAAGTTTCTTAATAGGGGGGGTACCACAGAATTTTGGAGTGTCTGCAAGAATTGAAAAAGATTCACCTTATTTTGTAATTGAAGCTGACGAGTATGATTGTGCCTTCTTCGATAAACGTTCTAAGTTTGTACATTACAAACCTTATGTGCAAATTTTAAATAATTTGGAATTTGATCATGCGGATATCTTCGAAAATATTGATATGATAAAAAAACAATTCCATCATTTAGTTCGTATTATTCCTGGAAAAGGGGAAGTTATTGTACCAACAGATGATAAGAATATTGATGATGTTATCAAGATGGGATGTTGGTCTAACTTATTATCTATAGGTAATCAAGGTGGTAAGTTACAGTATGAATTATTATCTAATGATGGTAGTTCATTTAAGGTTTTAGATGAAAATCATAATGAATTAGGAATTGTAAATTGGGAAGCTATTGGTATTCACAATGTTAAGAATGCTTTGATGGCAATAGCAGCTGCAAATTACATCGGGGTATCTGTTACAGATGCTATAAAAGCATTGGCAACATTTGCACTTCCAAAACGTCGTATGGAATTGAAGGGGGAAGTTAATGGTGTTGCTGTATATGATGATTTCGCCCACCATCCAACTGCAATAAAAACAACCATTCATGGTTTACGAGAAAAGGTTGGTAATAATAAAAAGATAATTGCAGTATTCGAACCTCGTTCTAATACCATGAAATTAGGTAGTAATAAAGAACATCTTGTAGAATCATTTATTGACGCACAATCTGTATATATGTACGCGCCAGATGGATTAAAATGGAAGCCTGAAGAGTTAGCTCATACTGAATCTTTTAAAATTTATCATGACTTTGATAAGATGTTTAATGATATTTGTGTTGAAGCAAAGGCTGATAATAACTCTGTTATTTTAGTTATGAGTAATGGGGGATTTAATGGCATTGCTAATAAATTAGTAACAAATTTAGCATAGTTCAAATCTTTCATTTTAAAATACTAAAACAAAAAGAGAAATACCAATTGGTATTTCTCTTTTGCTTTCTACAATTAAGATTTAAAACGAAAATTATTCGTTAAACATTGCAGAAATAGATTCTTCGTTAGAAATACGACGAATAGCTTCAGCAAGCATTGGAGCTAAAGTTAAAGTACGTACTTTACCAATCTTCTTAACTTCTTCAGTTAATGGGATTGAGTCTGTTACAACGATTTCATCAAGGCTTGATTCAGCAATGTTCTTAGGAGCTTGGCCTGATAATACAGGGTGAGTTGCATAAGCAAATACACGCTTAGCACCACGAGACTTAAGAGCATCTGCAGCCTTGCATAATGTACCACCAGTATCAATCATATCGTCAACAATGATACAATCTCTACCTTCAACATCACCGATTAAGTGCATAACTTCAGAAACGTTTGGACGTGGACGACGCTTATCAATAATAGCAATATCTGTATCGTCAAGAAGCTTAGCGATTGCACGAGCTCTAACAACACCACCGATATCCGGAGAAACTACTACAGGGTTTTCGAAGTTATGGTTCTTCATATCTTCAATTAAGATAGGGCTACCAAAACAGTTATCAACAGGAACGTCGAAGAAACCTTGGATTTGTTCTGCATGGATATCAACAGTTAATACGCGGTCAACACCTACGCTAGAAAGAAGATCTGCTACAACTTTTGCTGTGATAGGTACACGAGCTGAACGTAAACGACGATCTTGTCTTGCATAACCGAAGTAAGGAACTACTGCAGTAATACGACCTGCAGAAGCACGACGCATAGCATCAATCATAACGATAAGTTCCATTAAGTTATCGTTAGTTGGTGCGCATGTTGATTGAATGATGAAAATATCACCACCACGCACATTTTCGTTGATTTGAACACAAGTTTCACCGTCGCTGAAACGACTAACTGTTGCGTTACCTACTTTTGTAAAAAGTTTTTCTGCAATCTTTTGTGCAAGTTCGGGAGTACCGTTTCCTGCAAATATCTTCATGTCTGGCACGATTTTAACCTCTAGTGGTCTATTTAAGAGTGTTATGTTTAATTTAAAAATTTACTTTTTTTTAAGTAAATCTAAATTGATATAGAATATACTGCTTTTTTAAAAGACTGATGTATTCTTCTAGATTTATAATTTTGTTATTTTTGTAACAAAATCAAAATAACTACTAGTCTATTTTAACATATCAACATACACATTGGATAATGTATTGTGTAAAAAATAACCAATTAAGTATTAGAGTTGTTTAAAATTTTGTAATTCTCTTTTTAAAGGAGATTCTTTGCAAATTTGGGCAACAAATCCATCTAGATAATCGGGCATTTCGCCAAAAGCTTTTTCTGCACTAGTTTGGTCTTCAAAAATAGCAAAACAAGATGCTCCTGTTCCGGTCATTCTTGAAATATGTGCGTATTTTAACAACCATTGCAATGTTTTTGCAATATTAGGATAAAGATTTTTTACTAAATTTTCACAATCGTTTTTTGTGACGTGTATATCAAAATTAGAAATGTCTAATTTTGGGGTATTTCTTGGTAAATTTGGATGAGTAAAAATTTCTTTGGTTGAAACATGAGTGTTTTTAGGGGTTACAACTAAACACCATTTTTCATCAATATCGCAAGGAGTAAATACTTCTCCAACTCCGTCAGCAAATGTACTTTCTCCATTTACAAATACAGGAACATCAGCGCCAAGAGTTCTTCCTAGTTGTGCTAAGGTGTTGATATCTATATTTAAATTCCATAGTTTGTTTAGTACTAATAGGGCTGTTGCTGCATTAGTAGAGCCTCCTCCTAAACCGCCACCCATTGGAATATTCTTATGGATGGTTATTTGGGCACCTTGTTCTACATTAAATTTATTTTGTAGGAGTTTCGCTGCTTTATATACTATATTGTCTTCCATCGGAAAACCAAGGTCTGGTGCTACTATAATATTAGGAGTATTTAATATTTCTACATCTAAGGTGTCGCCTTGGGAAAGAATAGCAAATAATGTTTGTAATTCATGATACCCATCAGCTCTTTTTCCATTTATGTGTAAAAATACATTTATTTTGGCAGGAGAAGACCAAGTTGTTATAGTTCCCATTTGTTTATATTGATCCTTATCTTTAAATCTGTTCCTAAAATAGTTATTCTTTTGGGTAATAAACGAGAGTTATATTCTTGATATTGTTCATACTTTATCTGAAAACCATTTAATTCCGCACTTTCTGGTAAACCTTGTTCATTTGTAGTATATGAAGAAAAGTTACTGATGTCGCCCTTTAAGATGTTAGGTAAGATATCGGCAGGAATACTTAAACCAGTTAATTGTTTTACTAAAGTATTAGTTTCTTTATCAAAATATATCTTGCCATCTTGGTCTGTAATTTGAGTACCATTTTGATTTTTTTCTAATCTAAAGATTGTTGAACCTGTAAGGCCATTTAATGTTAGTTCGTAATTATTAAGTTTTTTGATTACGTAAAATCTAGAAGATAGCTTAGTTTTTTTTTCGAAAATAGCCATTGAACCAGAGGCTGTATAGTTATCAATGTTTTGAATGTTTTGTTGATTATTGGCAACTAAGTCTTGGTTTATTGATGTTATAGAGCATGCTGATATAGAAGATGCTATTAATAAAACTAATAAGTTACTTTTTAATAATTTAAGGAATATTGTCATTTAACTTATCCTAAAATTTTGAGATAAAGATTCTTTAATTATTGCTAAATATTATACTTTAAATTTTAAATTATAGTTTTTTAAGTTTCTAAAACTTAAATAGTTTCGGAATGGAAAATTTGAGATGTAATTTAGATATGTATTTATTACTTACTTTTTATGAAAGTATTATAAAAAGAAGGGGATATTCTTTAGATATCCCCTTCTTTCTTAGTTATTTAATAATTCTTATATCAAATACTAAAGAGACTTAGTAAATGTACGAGAAATTACGTCGTTTTGTTGTTCCTTTGTTAATGAGTTGAAACGAACTGCATAACCAGAAACACGAATTGTTAACATTGGATACTTTTCTGGATGTTCTTGAGCGTCCAATAAAGTTTCACGGTTAAGAACGTTAACATTTAAGTGTTGACCGCCTTCACGTGAATCAGTGTGGTGGAAGTAACCATCAAGTAAACCAATGAGGTTCTTGTTTTGTTGATCTTCGTCTTTACCTAAAGCTGCTGGAACGATAGAGAATGTGTAAGAAATACCATCCTTAGCGTATGCAAATGGAAGTTTTGCAACAGAAGCTAAAGAAGCTACAGCACCCTTAACGTCACGACCGTGCATTGGGTTAGCACCTGGACCGAATGGCTTACCGCCTTCACGACCACATGGAGTATCACCAGTCTTCTTACCATATACTACATTTGAAGTAATAGTTAAGATAGATTGAGTAGGGATAGCATCACGGTAAGTAACACGGCTTTGAACCTTCTTCATGAAACGTTCAACTAAATCGCATGCGATTGAGTCAACACGTTCGTCGTTGTTACCATACTTAGGGAAGTCGCCTTGAATATCGAACTTAGTTGCAACACCGTCTTCATCACGGATTGCTTTAACCTTAGCATACTTAATAGCAGATAAAGAGTCAGCAGCAACAGAAAGACCTGCGATACCACAACCCATAGTACGTCTTACGTCTCTGTCATGTAAAGCCATTTGGATAGCTTCGTAAGAATACTTATCGTGCATGTAGTGAATGATGTTCAATGCTGTAACGTATTGAGTTGCTAACCAATCCATGAAGTGGTCAACACGAGTCATTACGTCATCAAAGTCAAGGTATTCACCTTGTGGTACATCAGTCTTAGGACCAACTTGCATCTTTAATCTTTCGTCAACACCACCGTTGATGGAGTATAATAAAGTCTTAGCTAAGTTAGCACGAGCACCGAAGAATTGCATACCTTTACCAATAACCATTGGTGATACGCAACAAGCGATAGCGTAGTCATCACTTGCAAAATCTGGGCGCATTAAATCATCGTTTTCGTATTGAATTGATGAAGTTTCGATAGAAGTCTTAGCACAGAACTTCTTCCAAGCAGCAGGAAGTTGTTCAGACCAAAGGATAGTCATGTTAGGTTCTGGAGATGTACCCATATTTACTAAAGTATGTAAATAACGGAAACAAGTCTTAGTTACTAATGTACGACCGTCAAGACCCATACCACCTAATGATTCAGTAGCCCAAATTGGGTCACCAGAGAATAAGCTATCGTATTCTGGAGTACGTAAGAATCTAACCATACGTAATTTCATGATCATATGGTCAACGAGTTCTTGAGCTTCAGATTCTGTTAAGATACCTTTCTTAATATCACGTTCAATATAGATATCGTGGAATGTTGCTGTACGGCCATAAGACATAGCAGCACCATTCTGAGATTTAACAGAAGCTAAGTAACCGAAGTAAGTAGCTTGTAAAGCTTCTCTTGCTGTCTTAGCAGGACCAGAAATATCGCAACCATAAGATTCAGCCATCTTCTTTAATTGAGCTAATGCGCGATATTGGTCAGAAGTTTCTTCACGAGCACGAATTACTTTTTCAAGTTCAGCTTCGTTTGCTGGGTTTTCTAATTGAGCTTGGAAAGAAGCAAATTCTTTTTGCTTTTGCTTCATAAGAGCATCAACACCGTAAAGAGCGATTCTACGATAGTCACCAATGATACGACCACGACCATAAGCATCAGGTAAACCAGTTAAAACTGCACTCTTACGACAGTTTCTGATATCTGGAGTATAAACGTCGAATACACCTTGGTTATGAGTCTTTCTGTATTCTGTGAAAATCTTATTTACTTCAGCATTGAAAGGCTTGTTATAAGTTTCGCATGAAGTTTGGATCATACGAATACCGCCAAATGGCATAATAGCTCTCTTTAAAGGAGCGTCAGTTTGTAAACCAACGATCTTTTCAAGATCTTTGTTAATGTAGCCAGGATTATGTGAAGTAATTGTAGATGGAGTATCTGGGTCAAAATCTAATGGAGCGTGAGTAGAGTTTTCTACTTTGATGCCTTCCATTACTTGATTCCATAATTCCTTTGTAGCTTCAGTTGCTGGTTGGAGGAATGATTCATCTCCTTCATATGGAGTGTAGTTTTTTTGAATAAAATCGCGAGTATCGATTGATTCCTGCCAAGCTCCCGGTTGGAAGCCTTCCCATGCTTCTTTTTGAAGCTCAGTTAGTTCTGCCATAATTTTTACCTCTATTGGTTCTAGGTAGAATTAAACGCTTTAAGCCTTTTTGTGGCCAGCGCGACAATTAACGTACCAGTTATAAACACCTACCATTAAACCACCGCCAATGATATTGCCTATTGTTACTGGTATAAGGTTGTTAACAATGAAGTTGTACACTGTTAAGTCGGCATACTTAGAAGGATCTATTCCTAAGTTATGCCAAAATTCTGGTTCTGCAAA
>ADGC01012307.1_pt1 | contig 11081 bp, 10 predicted proteins | sample 268048 | NCBI WGS metagenome assembly ADGC01 (sample SAMN02954255, study PRJNA42359) | wallaby gut metagenome | biome: terrestrial; feature: wallaby; material: gut; isolation source: foregut contents of Macropus eugenii | host: Notamacropus eugenii | place: Australia
ATGATGCAGATCAGTATATCCAAGTCATAAGGCAACGACTTTATCATCATTACAAGAGGATATGCGTTATTGCAGAAATGGGGTTCAATTGTTTTCGGTTTTCAATCTCCTGGTCCAGAGTGTGTCCGAATGGCTTAAAGGAAATCAATCCGGAGGGATTGGATTTTTATGATCACGTCATCGATGAACTGATTGCTAACGGAATGGAGCCTGTGATCACGCTGAATCATTTTGATATGCCAATGTATCTTGCAGATCATTATGATGGCTGGCTTTCGAGAGAAGTCATCGACAATTATTTATTCTTCTGTGAAGTATTATTTGAGCGGTATAAGGAAAAAGTTAAATACTGGATGACCTTTAATGAAATCAATATCCTCAGATCATGGACACAGCTCGGAATTCACGATAATACACCGCAGAACAGATATCAGGCAGATCATCATATCTTCGTGGCAAGTGCGAAAGCGGTTCTGCTTGGGCATCAGATTAATCCGGATTTTAAAATTGGAATGATGTGCTGTTATATTCCTGCATATCCAATGTCCTGCAGGCCTGAAGATGTATACGAATCGATTCGTGAAAATCGCAAACGTGAATTTTATATGGACGTGCAGTGCAGGGGATATTATCCGTCTTATCAGATAAAAGAATTTCAACGTTTGGGAGTAACTATTACAAAGGCGGATGAGGATGATGCGATCATTGCAAAGGGTACGGTAGATTATATCGGATTTTCTTATTATATGTCTACTGTTTCTACAACCAATCCGAATGCAGAAAGAACCGAGGGAAATCAGATTACAGCATTCAAGAATCCATATCTGAAGGCAAGTGAATGGGGATGGACAGTAGATCCGCTGGGACTTCGTATTTCCCTGTGCAAGCTGTATGAAAGATATCATCTTCCCCTGTTTATCGTAGAAAATGGGTTTGGTGCTGTAGATCATGTGGAAGAAGGCGGAACCATTAACGATGATTACAGGATTCAATATTTCAAAGATCATATTAATGCCATGATCGATGCTGTTCATATCGATGGAGTGGATCTGATGGGCTATACTCCATGGGGATGCATCGATGTTATAATCTTCGGGAACCGGAGAAATGAAAAAAAGGTATGGATTTATCTATGTAGATATGGATGATCAGGGAAACGGATCTTTAAAACGAATGAAGAAAAAATCCTTTGATTGGTATAAGCATGTGATCAAAACTAACGGAGGTACTGAATTTTAATCATAGAATTAAGACTCTATAATACTCATTCAAATAGACCAAGCGTTTCACACGCGGCGTATATACCATCATCACAGGCATCCCTTGTTACGAGGGATGCTTTTTCCTTTAATTCCGGAACTGCATTTCCCATGGCAACACCGATCCATTCGCCGGTGAACATAGAAAGATCATTTCTTCCGTCTCCGAATACAATCACATCCTTCACATCTCCGCCCCACATATGCACCATCTGTCGAATCCCGTAGGCCTTTATCTGCCGGTTCTACAAAGAAGTACTCTTCGTGATATCTGCAGTAAGGTACATTGCAAAGAGATTCAATCGTATCTTCAATTCCTTCGAGACCTGCAATGTAAAGCTTATAGATGTCCGGATAATCCAAAACATTCAGATCAGGAACCACTTTTGTGTTCATATAGATGTCATGGGTCTCGTTATAAAAACGATCATCTTTTGTCAGGCGGGTATCGGAGTCATCAATCTGAACACCCCATGGGATGTTCTTTTCTTCGCATTCCTTAATGACTGCCAGGCAGGCGTCATAGTCTAACGGACGAAGTTCCTTTAATTCGCCGTTTACGGTGATGCCATAGCCGCCGTCGCTTACCATATTTTCAAATCCAAGCTCTTTACGATAATCTTCAGCCATGGCATGAGCTCTGCCGGTTGCAATGGCAGTGATATGACCTGCGGCACGGAGCTTTTCCAATGCTACTTTTGCGCTGTCCGGAATATACTGTCTGCCCGGAAGACCGACAGCTAAAGTGTTATCAATGTCGAAGAAAATGTATTTGCGATTCTTTGCGGTTGCCATGTGATACCTCCGGTATAATTACGTGATATTATTTCGTGTGTTTACTTGTTGTAATGTTCCTGAAAATTCGGAACGATAACTGTATTTCGTTCTTGCAGGTATAGAATAGCATATAATATAACAATAGTAGATGTTGTTTTGTGTTCGATTTCGTTTGATTAAAGGAGAATGGGGTTTAATGGAACAAAATGAAATGTCCGTCAGTGCAAGAAGAATACAGCTTCTTGAAATTCTGCGGGAAGAAAAGGAAGTTACGGTAGCAGATCTTTCCGAAAGGTTTGGTGTGGTTCCCATGACGATCCGAAGGGATCTGCATTATTATGAACAGCAGGGGATTGCAGAGACTTTTTATGGAGGCGCACGCTTAAAAACGGCGGCAGCACCCTTTGCAGATTTTACCCGCCGCAGTGATGACCATGGGCAGGAGAAGCAAAGACTTGCAAAAAGGGCGGCACAGGAAGTAAAAGAGGGTGACATAATATTCCTTGATGTCAGTACCACGGTATACCCGATGCTGGATTATTTATCCGATTTAAGTTTTACCGCAGTAACAAATTCATTGCCGGTATTGGTACATCTGTCGCAGTTTCCAAAGATCAGGGTGATTGCTGCCCCCGGACTGTATCAGGAAACATACGGAGGCTTGCTGGACCTTTCTACCATTGAATTTTTACAGAAATATCATTTCCAAAAGGCATTTTTCGGTGCCTCCAGCTGCGATCCTGCTTTTGGAATATCCTGTGATGAAGAAATTGAGGCAGCAATCAAAAGAACGGTTTTGGAAAGAAGTGACTATTCCGCGTTTCTGATTGGTTCTGAGAAAATGAACCGCCATCGATTTGTAAAAATCTGTGATGCAGGCAGGCCGGATATGATCATTACAAACAGTGATCTTAGCCAGACATTGCAGGAAACATATCGGAATGCAGGGGCAAAATTGGAAATCTGTTTTTAGTGAAAAATCAGTTCGGAGATAATTGCGCATGTCAGAACAAATTACAAAGGATATGATAATCGAATATCTTACGAAGGACAGTTCATGGGAAAAACTTTTTCTTCGGATGCGGCAGGATGCCGGGGAAGAGTGGCTTAGGCATTCAGATATTGAAGCCGGATATGGTGAACAATATCAACTCATGTTTGCAGAGTGGAAACACGAGGAGGAGGAAAAGTATCCGTCCGGGCTGCTGCAGATCGGAGGATTCCTGCATACAGAGCCGGACCGGGATCAGAATGCTTTTATCCGGAATCGGGATTGGACGCACATGAAACATCGGCAATATTTTATGGATGATAAAAATATTTACATCAATAAGCATCAGAGATATTTGCCCGGGAAGCTATCATGATCATGAGTTTTATAGAGATGTGCTATATATTTACAGGTGATGTGCAGCAGTCCGTCATCTGCAGCAGCAGAGAGGAGCAGATCAATCTGCATGCCGGAGATCTTTTGATCCTGCCGCCAATGATGAGCCATAAGGTGGAGATTAACGATAGCAGTACAATGATCAATCTGGTTGTTAATAAAAATACCTTTGAGAAGACGTTCCTGCAGAATCTTCCTCCGGAAAGCTTGCTTTACCGATATTTCAGTGAAATTCTTTTCTCGGAGGAAACCGGAGCTTTTGTCACCTTTACCGAAAATAACAAGGATCTTCTGGATGCAAAGCTGCTGGATCTGCTGACGGCGTATATGGAGGAGGGAAGCTATCGTTTTGATATCTGTGACCGATATCTGGGAATTTTCTTCCTATATCTGCTTCGGGGATGTCCTGACATTAAGCTTTCGAGTCAGATTGGAAAAGGCGGCGAGCTGATTGCAAGAATGCTTATGTATTTGGAGCAAAACTTCGCAGCAACCTCTCTGGAGGAACTGGCCAAAGAGGTGCATTATTCCAAGGCTTACTGCAATCGTATTTTCAAGGAGCATACAGGAACAACAATTCAGCGCCATATTCAGAACCTGCGTCTGGAGGAAAGCTGCCATTTGCTGCGAAGCACAAGGCTGTCTGTGGAGGATATTGCGGAAAGAGTCGGGTATGTGGATGAATCTTATTTCATAGAATTATTTCGACGAAATTACGGCTGTACACCGAGAAAGTACCGGGCACGGGAAAACGAGAATAAAAAATGAGCTTCATTAATATGGTGATATGAAATTTATTTGTTTCATATCACCATATTATTTGCGCTGTTTTACATCTGTTATTCATCCGGGAGGGAGATATAATTGTGAATATAGGGATTCACAGAAACAGGAGGGAATATGCAGATTACAAATTTACAGGTTAATCATCTGACGGCACCGATCGGAATTGATGTTAATAATACAGCGCTGCACTGGACGCTGGCCGATGGTCTTGCACAGACCGGATTTGCAGTACGTGTGGAAAAAAAGAATGGCGCAGACCAAAAAGAGGATGTATTTTCATCCGGCAAAATAGACAGTACCGAAATGGGATACAGACTTCCGGTAAAGCTTGCCCTAAAAAGCAGCTATACCATTTATGTGATGGTATGGGATGAAGCCGGAATTGAAACAGAGGAAGCCGGAATTTGTGTGATCACAGGAAAAAGCAGGGATGATTGGAGCGCAAAGTGGATCAATCCGGAACTTATCCCGCCTGTTGAGAAGGAGCGCCGTGCCGGATATCTCAAGAAAGAATTTTTTGTGGACGGGGAAGCTCTGCAGAAAGGGGAACGGGCATATCTGTATGCCACCTGCCACGGTCTGATGAACATTAGCATCAATGGCAAAGAAATTACCGATCATCAGCTTCTGCCGGGAACACAGCAATATGACAGGCGGCTTATGGTAGAAACTGTCGATGTTACCGGATTTCTTACAAATGGCAGAAATGAGATTCTGGTATCTTTAGGAGACGGCTGGTATCGCGGCTCTATGGGAAACAGCCAGGTGAAAAATATTTATGGTGAAGATATTGCTTTCCTTGCAGAGCTTGAGCTGGGCGGCAGATTAATATTAAAAACGGATGAAGGCTGGCAGGCCTCCGGAAACGGACCGATTGGAAGAAATGATTTCATGTTTGGCGAGGAGTACGATGCCCGAAAGGAGCAGATCACAGACTGGCATGAGGTAAAAGTCGAAGACTTTGGCTATGAAAATCTGATCTCAAGAGATACACCGGCAGTTCTTCCCAAAGAAACTTTCCGGCCTGTGCTGATCACCACTCCGGCCGGTGAGCGTGTGTTTGATTTCGGACAGAATCTTGTGGGATATGTATGTCTTGATTTTGAGGCAAAGGCGGGACAAAAGATCGTACTTTCTCATGGAGAGGTTCTGGATGAGCATGGAAATTTTACCACGGCAAATTTCCAAAACCCGCGTCTTCCTATGACACAGGATATTATTTACACATGTAAGGATGGCAGAAATCAGTACCATCCAACCAAGACCTACATGGGGTTCCGATATGTGAAGGCAGAGATGGATGATGACGCAGTATTGGATGAAAGCAATCTTACGGCGGTCGCAATCTATTCGGATATGAGACAGACCGGATTTTTTGAATGCGGTAATGAAGAGGTCAATCAGCTGTTTCGCAATGCTGTATGGTCTATGAAGGGGAATTTTGCGGATGTGCCTACCGACTGTCCGACCAGAGAAAAATCCGGATATTCCGGAGATTGTCAGGCCTATGTTCATACGGCAATGTACCTGATGGACTGTTATCCGGTCTATGCAAAGTGGATCCCGGGAACAGGCAGCAGGACAGTACGAAGACGGCGTGGTACCCCAGATCGCACCAAAGGCCAACAAGCCGGGAGAAAAGGAAAAGCTTGTGGGCATGTTTGAAATGGACGGAGGTATTGGCTGGTCGGATTCCTTTGAGATCGTGCCGTATCGTCTGTGGAAAAGATACGGTGACCGTTCCCTCCTCGAAGAAAATTATGAAGCAATCCGCAGATGGACCGAGTATGAGATTGCAAGGGCGAAGAATACAAGAGAAGTTAACTATGACCTGATTCCGGAAAAGTACAGAGAATTTACCATCGACACAGAATTTATGTGGGGCGAGTGGCTGGAACCGGGACAGGGGATGGAATATATGAGTGAAATCCTGAAAAAGGGAGATGCGGAGGTTGGGACTGCATTCTTCTATATGCATCTTCGGTATGTACAGGAGATGGCCGAAGCACTTGGCAAAAAAGAGGATGAAAAGCGATGGGGCACACTGGCTGAAAAAGTAAAGGAAGCCTATCGGGCTATCTTTTTGGAAAACGGAAAGATCAAAGAGGAAAAGCGTCAGTGCCGTTATGTAAGACCAATCGCGCATGACCTGCTTACGGAAGAGGAAAAGCAGAAAGCCGCAGCAGATCTGGCAAAGCTTATTGAACAGAACCGGGATCATCTGAATACCGGATTCCTTTCTACTCATGAACTGCCTCGTGCACTCTCCCGTAACGGACAAAGCAAAAAGGCCTACGATCTTCTCCTGCAGCGTGAAATGCCGGGCTGGCTTTATGCTGTTACAAAGGGATGTACCACCATTCCGGAGAGATGGGATTGCTTTGATGAAAACGGAGCGCCCAAAGATTCTTTTAATCATTATTCCTACGGAGCAATCTGCGGATGGCTCATGGACAGTGTGTGCGGTATTCAGGTCAGTGACGGAAGCATCCGACTTGCCCCCGTTCCGGATGAGAGGCTGGGACATGCTTCTGCAGTCTATGATTCTCCGTACGGTAAAATTGCTTCTTCCTGGGAATATCGGGACGGGAAATTCCGTTATCGATTTGAAATACCGGCAAACATGACTGCAGAAATCTGTCTACCGGGACAGGAGGCAAAGGCAGTTCATGCAGGTGTATACCGGTTTGAGTAAAAAGTCCATGCATTACGTGTCGATCTGGAATAAAATATAGATGATATTGTTATGAAACTCAAAGATCATGGAACTGTTAAAGGTAATGGAGAACATTTCTGCACAGCACGATAATGTGTGGAGAAGTATATTAATCAGAGATTTCGGGAGAGGATCCTTTGTTCAAGGAGCCTCTCCTTTTATTGTGCCGGCAGCATGAAAAATTGTGCAATACCTGTATTACTCCAGTGTCATCACTGCTTTTTCCAGCAGCTCATACAGATTCCTTTTCTCAAAATCCGTTAAATTAGTCATCCAGTTTTCAAACCAGTCATTTTGAATCTGTTTCGCCTGCGGTACAAGTTCTCTTGCTTTGTCTGTTAAGGTCACAAGATAAGAGCGAACGTCCTGCGGATTTACTTCCTTTACAATCAGCTCGTCTTTTTCCAGCCGGTCTAACATTTTTGCAACACTGCTTCGATCCATATATAAAGCACGGCCGATTTCAGCCTGCGTCATGGAACCGTGATCATACAGGCAAAATAAAAATCCTGCTTTTGGGGAAGTCAGTCCCAGCGGTGCCAGCAGTGTGTTCATTTCGGTATTCATTTTTCGATATATGATTGAAATATCTCTTGCTAAATCCATATTTCACCTCCGTAAATGTTGGAATACATACATATAATCTAATGTAAAAATGCGAAAAAGTCAATATTTTAATGTTGACATGCCAACGAAGAGATGATATTATCGTTGGCATGGAAACAAAAACTCGGAGGTGAATTATGAATCAGAAAAATAATAATGAACTTGCTACCGCATCACTTACCAAATTAATGATGCAATTTTCAATTCCCTGTATCTTATCTTTATTGGTATCTTCCCTCTATAATATTGTGGATCAGATCTTTATCGGAAGAGCTGTCGGATATCTTGGGAACGGAGCAACCAATGTAGTATTCCCGATTACTGTAATTGTACTTGCATTTGCATTAATGATCGGTGACGGCTGCGCCGCATATCTTAGCCTGTGTCAGGGAAGAAATGATAAAACAGCGTCCCATCGAAGTGTGGGAAATGCAATTGTACTTTTAGCTTTCGTAAGTATTATCTTTGTCATCCTTTTTGCAGCAGGAAGAGAGACATTTCTTTCGCTATTTGGTGCTACGGAAAATAATATTGCATATGCGAGAGGCTACTTTAATATCATTCTGATCGGTCTTCCTTTTTATATTTTTACGAGTGGATTCAACTCAATTGTCCGTGCAGACGGAAGCCCGAAATTTGCAATGATCGCTACCTTGATCGGATGTGTATTAAACGTTATTCTGGACCCGATTGCATTATTTGTGTTTGGCTGGGGTGTAAAAGGTGCTGCTCTTGCTACCATCATTGGTCAGATCGTATCCGCTGTTGTCTGCTTTGCATATCTGTTCCGTACAAAAACATTTAAACTCTGTGCAGATAGCTTCAAATTAAGAGCATCTATCGTTAAGAGAGTGCTTCCTCTTGGTATCAGCAGCTTCCTGACACAGCTTTCGATTGTTGTGATCATGGCGGTTATGAATAACACACTTGTTACTTACGGTGCACTTTCTAAATACGGTGCCGATATTCCGATGACAGTTATGGGCATCGTAATGAAGGTATTCCAGATCGTCATCGCTTTTGTAGTAGGAATCGCAGCCGGTTGTCAGCCTATTATCGGATTCAATTACGGTGCAGGCAATATTGCCAGAGTAAAGAAGCTGTATCGCTATATGCTTACGGCAGAAGTAATCGTTGGTGCAATCGGAATGATCGCATTTGAAATCTTCCCGTTACAGGTAATTTCTGTTTTCGGAAGTGAAAGTGCTCTTTATAATGAGTATGCTGTACTGGCTTTTCGGATTTATCTTTCTACAATCATTTTAAGCTGTATTCAAAAGTCTACCAGCATTTTCCTGCAGTCTATGGGAAAATCTGTACCTTCCATGACATTATCTCTGATGCGTGAATTTGTATTATGTGCACCGCTGATCTTACTGCTGCCAAGAGTAAATAACCTTGGGGTTATGGGACCGCTGTTCGCAGCACCAATCGCAGACGTGATTTCCTGTATTCTTGCACTTCTGATGATGCGCCATGTGTTTGCGGAAGCATCTAAAACAAATACAGAAAAAGAGGAAAAAGAAGAGCAGGCTGTTGAGTATATGACTGCAGAATCTGCTGTATAACCGATATTGAAGGAGCTGTCGCATATGTGATTTAAAATCATATATGCGACAGCACTTTTTTTGGGGATAATCATCTTACTTTTTGTGTTTTCAGTGGTAGATTCTGTTTTTGGGCGCACCTTCCTAAGCACATGCATACGGCATGTACTCGCTGAGACTGAATCAACATTTTTATTTTAAAACCTTAAAAATTATCCGTTTTTCTTGAGCGGAAACAAATACTTTTCCGTTCTTCCGGATTGAATCTTATGATGTGGTTTGTTTATGTTATAGCCAATGGCGAGAAGCACACTTTGGGCAGTTACATTCTCTTTTCCTCGATACAAATATCTCCGGAAATTCATGTCTTCTTTTATGTTTGCAAAAGCCCCTTCTGCTTGAATGCTCCTGTTCATGCGTAGCTGAGTTCCGTAATCGTCTGTGATCCTCTTCAGCGTTTCAGCTCGTTTCTCCTTCATGGTTTTTGACACATACAGAACTTTTGAACGTTCATCCATTGGTATTTTACAGTTATGTCCCTTGATACAACTTGTTTTGAACTCACATCCTCGGCAATCGTCACACTTGTAGACTGTCACTTTGCGCACATATCCGGTCGCTGTTTTCTCTTTTCGTTCATACTGATAAAGAAGCTGTTTTCCGTTTCGGCAGGTATATAGGTCTGATCCTTCATCATAATCCATGTTTTCTACCCTGCTGATATCATTTTTAAACTTACGCGTTTTGGAAATCTCATAGTTCTGTGGTTTGATATAAGCCAACTGACCGTTTTCTTCCAAAAATAGATAGTTCTCCTCACTTTCATATCCGGCGTCTGCAACAACTTCTGTGTACTTAAAAGGTAGATGCTTTTCCATATCTTTAATAAATGGAATCAATGTTCTGGTATCGGTAGGACGTGCACTGATATCAAGCCAGGTGATGTATTCTGAATCGACACCATGCTGAAGATTATAGGCTGGTTTAAGCTGCCCGTTCATCATCGCATCCTCTTTCATACGCATAAATGTAGCATCTGTATCTGTTTTGGAATAACTGTTTCGATCCCCGCAAAGATAAGTTTTTTTGTTGTATTCCTTAAGTTTATTGATGTAATGCTCAACTTGCTCCACAGATTTCTGCAGCATCGTCTTTCGTTTTCCGATACCGTGTACGAATTCGATGTTTTTGTCTTTTTTCAACCTTAGAAGCTTTTTTCGCAATCGCTTAAGAGTACTCAGTCTTACAGAAGTCCCTTTCCAGACAACACGTATTCCGTAAAGCTTTTCACATTCCTCAATGCAGGACGCTGCTTTATCGAGTACTTTTGCCTGATTTTTTGTGACAGATTTCTTCCAGATAAAAGAATATTTATTTGCGACCGATTCTATTTTTGTTCCATCGATAAATATATGTTTTCCGGAAATCTCTCCCAGGTCAAACAGCGAGGACGAGACCTCTGCCAATATATTTTTAGAGCAGCGTGAAAGATGAAGCGAGATAAAACGCGCAATGGTGGCATGATCGGGAACAGGCTTACCTTCAAGAAGAAACATAAAGTTTACATCTCTGCGGCAGGACTTCTCAATATCTCTACTTGAATAAATGCGATTCATGCTGGCGTAAATCATGATCTTCAGCAATTGTCTCGGACTGGCCTGATTTTGTTTGATCTTTCCGTAAGTTTGATAAAGATCGTTAAGCTCCATTCCCTCCACAAAGGCGCTTACTAGACGTACCGGATCATCTGCAGGAATCATGATTTCTAAATCCAGTGGCAGTTTGATTTGATAATTCAGAGAGGACAAGGTATAATCCTTCTGTAAGATTTTGTTTAGTTGCATAAATAAATTTTACATCAAGAACCAGATTTTTCGAAGTCTGGTTCTTATTTTTTTGCATCAAAAGGAGGCTGTGCACTAATCACTTAGTGCGACAGCCCCTTATCGCAATGAGTAAAATTACAGTGTTAATTCGAGGGGGATTCTTATGAAAAAGATCCC
>ADGC01007430.1_pt1 | contig 11050 bp, 12 predicted proteins | sample 268048 | NCBI WGS metagenome assembly ADGC01 (sample SAMN02954255, study PRJNA42359) | wallaby gut metagenome | biome: terrestrial; feature: wallaby; material: gut; isolation source: foregut contents of Macropus eugenii | host: Notamacropus eugenii | place: Australia
TAAAGGTGGTAAGTACTTCTACAACAGAAGAATCCACAGGTTTTGTACCGTCAACATCTTCCATGCATAAGATCAGTATTATATGTCGCTTAGGAAAGTTCGATGCATTAAAGAAGGCACTGAACGAAGTTGGTGTTACCGGCATGACAATGACTCAGGTCAGCGGCTGCGGTATCCAGAAAGGATCCACCGAACGATACAGAGGTGCCGTTGTGGATTCTACACTTCTTCCGAAGGTAAAGGTAGAAGTTATTGTGGGAAACATTCCGGTAGATAGCGTTGTAAATGCAGCAAAGAAGGCACTTTATACCGGTCATATCGGAGATGGAAAGATCTTTATTTATGATGTACACAAGGTTGTAAAGGTAAGAACCGGTGAGGAAGATCTGGCGGCGTTGAAGGATGTAGAATAAGTATCATCTGATATCTTTTTAAGAAGGAGGCTCTCGTGAGGGAGCCTCCTTATCGTGACTTTGGGTATAAAATGGGAAGATGAACGTACACCTTGTGTAGTTTCGGAGTCCTGACCCTGATAGAGTATCCATAACATTTACTTATAGGAAATTATTATTTTTTTACACATTAGACAATTAAAAGCCAATACCTTGGCAGGGGTAAGTAATCCGGTGCAGGATAAAACCTTTTTTCATTTCATTATTGCAATATGGGCATTTTGTTGATTCCATAGGTCACCCCTTCTGTGCGTAATAGTAGACATGATCGGCTAGGTGTTTCATATCTTTGTAATAATAATAATATACAGAGCATTTTTTGTTGAAATATTCATAACCGCCAGTTCCGGGGTAAGTGTATACTCGATAATACAATGTTGTACTTCCGTAGAAAGCGGTTGGTAAGGAGCCAATTATAGCACTGGCTACTATCTGAGCTTGTTCTGGAATTGGTAAAATATAAGCTAAACTTCCAGCCAAGAGACCTACTAATATATTGTCCAGAGCTTGCTTTAGTTTTGTGTTTCCGGTGGTGACAGTTGCCGTAGAAGAGTATTGAAAAATTTATTGATATACATATTATATACTCAATATCAGACCAAAACGTAAATTACCGGTAACAGGTCAAAATTCGTGGTGAAATGCGAATTATGAAAAATTCGTCATGAAAAATGAGAAAAATAACAAAAACATGTCATGAAAAATGTGAAAAACAACAAAAACACGTCCTTTAAAATGTTGATGGTCGACAAATAACATGCTATGATGGGGAAAGTTGGAGGTGAAATCGATGGAAAGATTAGCAATGACTGAATTGGTAAATTGGAAGGAACGAAAGCGAAGAAAGCCATTAATCATTCATGGTGCCAGACAGGTAGGAAAAACCTGGTTGATGAAAGAATTTGGAAAACGTTATTTTGAAAATACAATCTATATTAATTTTGAAAATAACGAGCGTATGAAATTTATCTTTGAACAGAATCTGGATGTGAAAAGTATTATTGCGGCATTGCAGATTGAAAGCCGCAGGAAGATTACTCCGGAAAATACGCTGATCATTTTTGATGAAATACAGGAAGTACCGAGAGCTTTAACTTCCTTGAAGTATTTTTGTGAAGATGCCCCTGAGTATGCAATTATTGCTGCAGGCTCGATGTTAGGAATTGCATTACACAGCGGAACATCTTTTCCGGTTGGAAAAGTGGACCATCTAAACTTATATCCTTTGAACTTTCAGGAATTTCTCCTGGCACAGAGGGAAGAAGGATTATGTGACCTTCTTCAGTCAGAGGATCATGATCTTGTCAATGCATTTCATCCCAAATTAGTGGATTATCTGCGTCGGTATTATTTTATCGGCGGAATGCCTGAAGCAGTATTAACTTACATTGAAACATTGGATTTTGATGAAGTTCGGCGTGTACAGAAGAATCTGCTGTTTTACTATGAAAATGATTTTTCTAAGCACGCTCCCGGAGAACAGATTCCTCGAATACAAATGGTCTGGAATTCCATTCCTGCACAGCTTGCAAAAGAAAACCGGAAATTTATTTATGGAATTGTAAGAGAAGGTTCACGCGCGAAAGATTATGAAATTGCTATTCAATGGATGATGGATTATGGCCTTGTAAATAAAAGTTATCGGATTACAAAGCCCGGAATGCCATTGATTGCATATATGGAACAAAATTCTTTTAAGCTATTCATGCTGGATGTTGGACTGCTTTCAGCAAAAAGTGATCTGGATGCGATTGTTTTACTGGAAGGGAATCGTATTTTTACAGAGTTTAAAGGGGCTTTAACGGAACAATATGTTGCACAGGAATTGATAGCTTCGGGAAAATCACTATATTATTATTCAGCTGTTAACTCAAAGGGGGAAATAGACTTTGTTTTGCAAAAAGAAAGTGAAATTATTCCGTTGGAGGTGAAAGCGGAGGAAAATCTACGTGCAAAAAGTCTTAGAGCTTTTTGTGATAAATATGATAATTTACATGGAGTTCGAACATCCATGTCACCTTACAGAAAAGAAAGCTGGATGACGAATGTTCCTTTGTATATGATTGGTCAGTACATGAAGTAAATTATTATAAGAGTTTTCAGAACGGAATATGTTTGTTTCATCTATTTTGATTCCAATGGATAGTTAAAGTAAAGTTAAGCCGGCGCTGATGATCAGTCGCCGGCTTTAAGTTCTGCCCTCAGGATATTCATGATTCTAGATAGAATGTTTTGAGGTCCTGCCCCTGATAGATTGACCACAGGTGATCCAGAAAGGAACTAATCTTTTAGCTTTTGAAGAAAATATATTGTTAATCCAGAGCCGATTATCGTGCAAATGACGCCCATCACTCCGAGTGCTAAACGACCTTCGCTAACCATGATAGGAAGATAAACAAATAATCTAAGTAAAATTGCTATGATACTAATTGATTTAATAAAAAAAATAATTTTATTTTTCATCAGCGCACCTAAAAACCTGTTAATACATATGTAGTTCGTGTATAATTTTCACCGGTATATGTAGAATTTTTATAATAGACCATTTCATTTTTGTAGAATTTATAATCACTTCTGATATATTGTTTTACTAGAATATATGCCTCTTCCCAACCCAAATCTCTTGCTGTTTTTAGGGTGTTGACAATTGTAACAAGATCACCAACAACCGGAATAAGAGAAAGTATATTTGCGGCTATTGAATTTAAATCATTGAGGATACTTTGTTTTATATGTTTTTAGATAAATCCATTCTTTATCTAAGTCATTTCTTTTGCCAGAAGAGCCTTATAGATTGTTAGAATGTATATTCATTTTTTCTACGGGAGAAAAATCGTTCTAGTTCTGCCGATTCCTCTGCATCAAACCATAACCCACGGCATAACACCGGTGAGATGGAGGCAAAAATCACAATACAACTGCATAGTCTGGTTAGAAAAGTTCTTTTCATAGTGTTGCTCCTTTCAGGTGAAATTTATTGATATCTATATTATACAAGCAATATCAGAATAGAACGTAAATTACCGGTAAGAGGTCAAAATTCGCGGTGAAATGCATTTTTTGATCGAAATTGCATAAATTGAAGATGCAAAAATGCTCGAATCGACATCTTATCACGTTTTTTGACCTCTCACCTGTTTTTGGAAAAAAAGATCCCGGTTATCAATTATAATGTAACCAAACGGTAAACAGTTTATTTGTCCGGGAGGAAACATTATGCAGCTTACATATAAGATCAGCAAAAAAATTGTAGATCGGATGATAAAAGAAGAAGTCATTCCGGAAGAAGAAAGTGCACAGTATTTATATTGTTTTGACTTTGTTTCAGACCTGACAGGTTCAGTTTTATTTTTTTTAATCTGCGGCATTTTTTCCGGAAATCTAAAGTTGACGGCCGTATTTTTGCTCACATTATTCCCGCTAAAAATGACATCCGGGGGAGCACATGCATCCAGCCGTCTGATGTGTGATATTGTTTCCATAACAGTATATATCGGGTGCCTGGTAATCGTAAAAAATACAACCATGGTTCATATGCCAATAGCACTGTTGATTGGTATACTTGTTGCAGCAATTATTAGCATTGTAATGCATGCACCGGTGGTGCCAAAACATAGAAAATTAACAGAAGAGGTCAGAAGAAAGCTGCAGATGTTTTCATGCATCATATCAATAACGACAGCCGTTGTATGTGTGGTATGTTATTATTATCATTATAAGGATACGGCATACATGATACTTTGCTGTATCATAATAACAGCGGTCAATCAATATATTGGAATCATACAGCGGGGGAAGATATGAAATTAGAGAGCGGTGGGATAAAAATGTGCTGATCGTGTTTATCAGCAGTTACCCACAATATATGCAGCAAAGCTTTCGGGTACACCCGTTTTATTACCTGACAAAACCATACACACAGGAACAGTTCATTAAAGTTGTGGAGGGGATCATAAAGGAATTTGCAGAAAGTCAGGTCTTTATAACGGCAGCAAGTACGGATGGAGAAAGTTATCCGGTCAATATTGCAGATATATACTATATAGAAGCAACGCGAATGCGTGATAATTATATTGTGATTCATTTCTGTGACAGCAAATTAGAGGTTAGAGGGAAAATCAAAGAATGGTCAGACCGATTGGGAAAATACGGATTCGCCGTGTGTTACCGCGGAACGCTTGTTAATGTGATGAAGATTCGAATGTTTAATAAAGCAGAAATCGTGATGGAAAACGGAGAAAGTATACCGATCAGTCGAAAATATGAAAAACAGCTGCGGGAATTGTATGTGGATCATGTGGTGGGGTTATATATCAAATAAAGTGCAGCATGCTGAAAAGCATTGGAAAGCAGTTGGTAGAAAAATTGGAAGGTATCCGTATGGGGAATTTTTTATTATGGACTACATCCTATATTTTTGATGGATTTATTTTGTATCTGTTTTTGGAACAGTATTTACAGGACAGAAAGCCTGTGTTTTCAAAATCCGGATTGCTCCTTGGTATTGCAGGAGTGGAACTTTTTATACTGCTAAATACCATATGGCTGGGCGGTAACACAGGTAAATGGGAAACTTTGGCCAATGTATTGATCAGTCTGGGAACAACCTTTGTACTTACATTTATGTATGAGGTTAGTCTGAAACGGCGTGTTTTTCTCAGTGTCATGTTTCAGATGCTGGTGGGAATCTCGGAGCTTGCATTTACATGTATTATTTTGCTGATCGAGCCGGAAATACTTGAAAACATTACAGAGAACACGGAATATATTATGAATTTCGGATCTAAGCTGGTTCTGTTTGCAATTATTATTGTGGGGATTTCGGTTTATTAAAAATAAGCAATCCCAGGTAGGGACGCACCGCTTACTGCTACTTTCAACGCCGGCAGCATCCATTGTATTGATCGTAGCATTGCCGATCAATCAGCTGAACAGGAACAGAGCAGGAAAACTTTCATTTTTTATGGGTTTTGCTGGCTGTCCTAATCATACTGAACATGGTCAATTATATATTGATCATGAGGTATCCGGATATGGAACGGGAAAAGCATGAAAAAGAAGATTCTTCAGCGGGAAATGAATTATCAGACCCTGCGATACAGCCAGCTGGGAACAGCATATAAAAATAACCGACGGATCCTGCATGATACAAAAAAGCATTATATGATGATCCGGGAATATATTGAGAAAGGTCAGTATGATAAGCTGCAGGGGTATCTGGATGCAGCGATCCGGGATACGGACAAAGCTTTTTGGAAGATCAATACCGGAAATCTTGTCATCGATTCTTATGTGCATAATATACGCAGTACAGGAGAAACAAAAGGCTTTACAGTGACAACAGATATTGCAGTAGATGCAAATCGGATTCCGGTCGCGGACTACGATCTTTGCGTTATTTTGGGAAACCTGCTCGATAATGCGGAAAATGCAGTGAACCGTATGAAACTTCCGGGAAGTATAGATATTCAAATCTATACAACGGATCAACAACAATTCATAGTTTATATAAAGAACAGCTTTTCCGAACAGAAAGAGAATGATAACCATGCGGATACAGAAGATTTTGAGCATGGCTATGGTCTGACAAATGTTTCCGGTGTTGTAGAAAAATACAACGGTATTTGCCGGTATAAAAAAGAAGGGGATATGTTTGTCTCATCGATTTTGATTCCAATGGATAGTTAAAATAAAGGGTAATCAAAGTTTTTGAGGGACAGTCTTCGTGAGGGTTTCATATTTTACATTTAAGTATAAAAATAGGATTGGTTCAGTTATTATGGTGTGCTATCAGTCAAGTGGACAAAGAATATTATAAAGTTAGGTACTGTCATCCGTTTTTCGAGTCAGAAACGAGGGGGGTAGGGCTTATAAACAAATAATAAAATAATTCATAAAATGTTTCGAAGTCCTGACCCCGATAGATTTAAAGTTTCGAAGCCCTGACCCCGATAGCTTTGTGATTACCAACGTGCAATGAATTCTGCCGGGGTAAGAGCCATTACTTTACTCTGCTTAAAGTCTTTTATATTTCTGGTTATGATAAAGTCTGCATGAATTCGTTCAGCAATAACACTTTGAAGAGCATCCTCATAATCCGGCCAGTGTAGTTCAGCAGCCTTTATTAAATCGGTGTGGGAAAGTTCTGTGAAACCAAATATCAGTGAAAGTGATTTAAAAACTGATTCCACCTGTGACGGCGACAACTCTCTGCGAAGGATATAAACCAGATTTGCAAAAGTCAGAGAGGTTACGACCCCTTTTACCTGTTCCGTCTCACATAATTTCCAGATGAGAGAAGAGGAATCTACATGAGGCAATCGATTTTGGAGTACATCGAGCAAAATATTAGCATCAATCAGTAATGTCATATTTTTCTTTCAGCCTTTCTTCTTTTGCAGAACCTAAATCTGTATTGGTATGCAGGATGCCGGTGAGTGAATCTGTAAGGTAAGAAACGGTTGCGTCTTTTGGAATAAATCTGCCGACTTCTTTACCGTTTTTTGTTATGATCACTTCCTGACCGGACATGATCATATTTAAATAACGGCCGAAATTATTTTGCATATCTGTTGCAGTAGCTGTAGTAGTAACCATATGAACACCTCCTTTAGCTAATTTGAATATAATACAAAATAGCTAATATGTAAATGATATCTTGTGATATGAAGTAAATTATTATAAGAATTTTCAGAACGGAATATGTTTGTTTCATCTATTTTGATTCCAGATAGAATGTTTTAAAGTCATGCCCTTGATAGATCACAAAGCCCGGAATGCCGGTGATTGCCTACTGAACATATTTTGATATTTCGATTATTGCGGATTCCAATGTAGAAACCTTTGATTGCGCATCTGCCCCGAATCCAAATAAAGAATATTTACTGGAAGAGTATAATGTTTGGTCTTCTAAAATTTTTACCGCACCCTGCGTAGGATTAAGCGTAGAATACGGCGATTCATCATAAGATGCTAAGAATAGCAATTCCATATCGTTTATGTCAAAATAACCATTCATCTCTGCCAAAGAAGCTTCCGGCATTCTTTTATAATCGCCTAATTGTTTTACTTCTAAAATATCACCTGTTTTAACGTCACCTTTTATAACATTTGTTACTTTGATTTTTGAAATTGTGTAAGGTATGGGACTGCTTTTTGAACTGCTTGCGGTATCTGTATTGATATTAATTTTTTGCACATCTTTAGCATCAATAACTGTTCCGACAACGATTACATCTGCAGCTTTTGTTATTTCACTGATATTCGAGTAATATGGATAATCAGCTTCCAGAACATTGGGGGATGAATAGAAATATAATGCGATTCCCAGTATAATTACGAAACAGAATATGATGCATAAAATCATATGTTTTTTTGTGAGCATTTTTTTCAAAAAAACACCTCCTTCGTATTTAACACTTAATATGCGTTATTTACGCCTGAAATATCGTTACTTGTTGGTATTATTAAAGTGTTTCTGTTCCTGTTATAATTCATGATTGAGGAATTTCCGTTGGATGGATTATCTGCTAAACAGAATGCATGACCTAATTCATGTACCAAAACACTTTGCCAATAATTATCAGACTCACTTACAAGAGTTGACCGGTTTAATTCAATAGAAAACTTTCCTGCTCGTCCAGATACGATATATTGACGACTTTTAGGTGTATACAATCCATACCATGTATCACTATAGACTCCATCTATTACATAACTGTGACCTGATCCTGCGACAGTTGTAATATTTACAGGCGTACTGGTATTGTTTCATGCATTTACACTATTATTATAAACGCTGAATCTGGAAAGTCGATTTTCCACTTCAACCGAGGCGCTTATCAGTCCGCCACTATAGTAGATATACGCAGCTGCAGTAGAAACAATTGACGTTGAAAAGATTAAAATGAAACACAATAAAATATAAAATGAGGTTGATTGATATTTATATTATACAAGCAATATCGGGTTAGAACGTAAATCACCGGTAAGAGGTCAAAATTCGCGGTGAAATGCATTTATTCATCGAAATTGCAAAAAATGATGATTCAAAAAAGTTCTCAGCAGCATTTCATCACGTTTTTTGACCGCTCACCCGTTTTGGAAAAAAAGATATCGTTTATCATTTATAATATAACCAACCGATAAACAGTCTATTTGTCCGGGAGGAAGTATTATGCAGCTCACATACGATATCAGCAAAAAAATTGTAAATCGGATGATAAAAGAAGAAGTCATTCCGGAAGAAGAAAGTGCACAGTATTTATACTGTTTTGACTTTGTTTCAGACCTTGTGGGTTCAATTTTATTTTTTTTGATCTGTGGCATACATGATACTTTGCTGTATCATAATAACAGCAATTAATCAATATATTGGAATAATACAGCGGGGGAAGAAATGAAATTAGAAATAGCGATATGTGACGACGATTCTCTTGCGATAGAGAAGTGCAGTCGATTTCTTTTTCAATATTCCATTGAAAAAGAGCATGACTTTAATATATCCAAATTTACAAACGGACAGGAGCTGATCGCAGCATATGAAAGCGGCAGTCAATTTCATATTATATTTTTGGATATGGAAATGTCGCAGAAAAACGGAATGCAGACAGCTTCCGAAATCCGTGAGCGGTGGGATAAAAATGTGTTGATCGTGTTTATTAGCAGTTATCCACAATACATGCAGCAAAGCTTTCGGGTACACCCGTTTTATTATCTGACAAAACCATACACACAGGGGCAGTTCGTTGAAGTTCTGGATGGGATCATGAAGGAATTTGCAGATAGTCAGGTTTTTATAACGGCAGCAAGTACGGATGGCGAAAATTATCCGGTCAATGTTGCGGATATCTACTATATAGAGGCAACGCGAATGCGTGATAATTATATAGTAATTCATTTCTGTGACAGTCAGTTAGAGGTAAGAGGAAAAATCAAAGAATGGTCAGATCGACTGGAAAAATACGGATTCGTCGTGTGTTATCGAGGAACGCTTGTCAACGTGATGAAAATCCGAATGTTTAACAAAGCAGAAATCGTAATGGAAAACGGAGTAAGCATACCAATCAGCCGAAAATATGAAAAGCAGCTGAGGGAATTGTATGTGGATCACGTGGTTGGGCTTTATATCAAATAACATGAAGCATGCCGGAAAAACAATGGAAGGCAGTTGGTAAAAAAAGTGGAAGGTATCCGTATGGGGAATTTATTATTATGGAGCACATCCTACATTTTTGATGGATTTATCCTGTATCTATTTCTGGAACAGTATTTACAGGACAGAAAGCCTATGATCACGAAAACCGGATTGATCCTTGGGATTACAGGAGTTGAGCTTTTTATACTGGTAAATACCATATGGCTTGGGGGTAACATAGGTAAATGGGAAACCTTAGTAAATGTACTGATCAGTATAGGAACAACCCTTGCACTTACATTTATGTATGAAGTAAGCCTGAAGCGGCGTGTTTTTCTCAGCATTATGTTTCAGATGCTTGTAGGAGTTTCGGAACTTGCGTTTACATGTATTGTTTTGCTGATCGAGCCGGAAATCTTGTCATCGATTCTGATTCCAATGGATAGTTAAAGTAAAGTTAAGCCGGCGCTGATGATCAGTCGCCGGCTTTTACGTCAGTTGTTGTAATCTTTGACTCTGAGGACTGGATGTTGGCCATTTGTTCAGAAGAAGGTAAGTGAATAATAGTTTCAGCCGTGACTTCATGGGTGATACTTCCATCGAGATTTGTAGTTAAGGAAGAATGATCATATAATACAGTTTCATATTCCAGGATATCCGAAGTTTCATCACTATATATATCTATGAAAGGATGATATTGTATTTGCAGTCCTGACCCCTTACATGCAGTAGCATTGTGAGTTTGTTTTCATAGTGTCGCTTCTTTCAAATGAGTTTTATTGATATCTATATTATACATGCAATATCAGAACGAAATGCAAATCATCGGTAAGAGGTCAAAATTCGTGATGAAATGCATGCTTTGATCGAAATTGCAAAAAAATGCCACCGGTTTTATCCCGGCGGCACAAAAGTTTATCTAAGTATAGTTGTCATTTCTTTTTGTTCACTTATATTTTTATTTCTTTAAACGACAAATCCGCTCCAACGCAGCCTGCGTCTTCTCATAATCCCCAAAAGCAGTCAATCGGAAATACCCTTCTCCACTTGGTCCGAATCCGCTGCCCGGAGTTCCTACAACCTGCGCGCTTTCCAGCAGATAATCAAAAAAATCCCAGGAGGACATAGAATCCGGTGTTTTTAACCAGATATAAGGAGCATTCACACCGCCGTATACGGTAAAACCGGCGTCGGATAAGGTTTGCTTGATCAGTGCGGCATTACGCTGATAGTACGCAATCTGTTCCTTCAGCTGGGCTTTGCCTTCCGGTGTGTATACCGCTTCTCCGGCACGCTGGATAATGTACGGTGCTCCGTTAAACTTGGTTCCATGACGGCGGGCCCACAGGGAATGCAGTTCCACAGAATCCACAACAATGTCGTGGGGAACAACAGTAAAGCCAAGTCGTACACCGGTAAAACCTGCATTCTTTGAAAAGCTTCGAAGCTCAATGGCACAGGT
>ADGC01004347.1_pt1 | contig 11020 bp, 10 predicted proteins | sample 268048 | NCBI WGS metagenome assembly ADGC01 (sample SAMN02954255, study PRJNA42359) | wallaby gut metagenome | biome: terrestrial; feature: wallaby; material: gut; isolation source: foregut contents of Macropus eugenii | host: Notamacropus eugenii | place: Australia
GACTGCTTTAAGTACTAAATATAATGACGCTCCAGAAACTGCTTCTCGTACTTATGACACTAGTCGTGATGGCTTTGTTATCGCTGGCGGTGGCGGTATGGTTGTAGTTGAAGAATTAGAACATGCTTTAGCTCGTGGGGCGAAGATTTACGGTGAAGTTACAGGTTTTGCTGCAACTTCTGACGGGTATGATATGGTGGCTCCATCTGGTGAAGGGGCTGTTCGTTCTATGAATGGAGCGATGGAAGGACTTTCACAAAAGGTTCAATACATCAATACTCATGGTACATCAACTCAAGTTGGTGATACTAAGGAATTACAAGCAATTCGTGATTGCTTTGGTGATGATATCCCTTATTTAAGCTCAACAAAGTCTTTAACAGGACATTCATTAGGTGCTGCAGGGGTTCAAGAAGCAATTTATTCATTATTAATGCTTGATAATAATTTTATAGCTCCAAGCATCAATATTACTGAATTAGATCCTGCTGCAGAAGGTATGCCTATTGTTACTAAACCTACTGAAGTTGAATTAGAATGCGTTATGTCTAATAGCTTTGGTTTTGGTGGTACAAACGCAAGTCTTGTATTCAGCAAATATCACGGTAAGTAATATCACAGTAATTTTAGCCAAGTTAAATTCTCTTTACTTGGCTTTCATAGTGAAGGTAAAAGATCATTTTATTAGAAATAAAGTGATCTTTTATTTTTTCTACCATCTTTTTAAAACAAAATTGCTAAAGTTATTAATTAAAATTTTTGTTTTATATTTAATTAAAGAAGTTTTTATTCTAAAAAATGAACTTCATTTTCTTCGTTCTTTTTATATACGATACATTTACTTGTCTTTCCTAATTTTAATAATTCCTAAGAACTATTTTTCACAAAAAGTGGAAATCTAATAACAAGAAACTGCTATGTATAATGCTTTAACTTTTTAAGTTATTTCTTATTTTTTAGAGGTGTTTATGTCATTTTCTGGTATTTTGAAAGAACAAGCAAATAAGTTGGGATTTGAAAATGAAATTATGTTCTTAAAACAAGGATTTATGGTAGAAAATGGTGATTTAAAAAGAATTGATTATAAAAAAATTTCTCGAGAAGATATTAATAATCGAATTAAAGAATTAGAAAGCAAGATTGCTGACTCTGAAAATAAAATAGAACTTGAAAGTGAAGATGTATTTAGATATTGGCAACCTAAATTGCAAGCAGTGGATAGAACTATTTCCACAATAACCAAACAAACTCAAAAAGTAATAAATGAAGAAAATTTAAAAATTGTAGAAAATGGTATTACAAAAGCATCACAAACAGAAACTGCCAAGGTAATAGGCAAAGGAATTGGCAAAGGTGTTAGGGTTATTGAAAAAGTTGGAACTAATCCTATTGCAAGAGATAGAGATATAATAAATTTAGTAGGTGGTGTATTAACTTTATTATTTGGTAATTAGTTGCAAAATAAAGAACTTTCACCACAATCTGGTGAAAGTTCTTGTTTTTTAAAAGAAAATTTTATTTTTTTTATTTTAATTTGGTAATTAGAACTAAATTATCCTAAAAATTAGCTAAATAATTTGGATCTAAAACAGAAAAATATAGCTCCAATCATACACAAAGAAGCCCATAAATAATCCCAAGTCCATTTTTCTTTAAAAAAGTAAATTGAGATAGGGATAAAAACAGATAGAGTAATAGCTTCCTGCATTATCTTTAATTGGCCAATAGTAAAATAATCATGAGCCATTCTGTTAGCTGGAATCATTAGACAGTATTCAAAAAAAGCAATTAGCCATGATACTAAGATGGCATAAAATATTGGTTGGTTAGACATTTTTTGTAAATGTCCATACCACGCTAAATTCATAAAAACATTGCTAAAAATTAATAATATAATACACAGTGCTATAACTAACCAAGAGGCCATTTTAAGATCCGTTAAATTCAAATAATTGTTATTATCTACGTTTTGCTTACTTCGTAATTTTTATTTATAACTTTATTTACTAACTTTATATTTTTTTAGGTTGTACTTTTAAATTACAAGAGCGTATGTTACCACAAGTTGGTAAATTTAAGAATGCATAGTTTTAAGCACTATATTTTTTTTGTAAGTTGGATATAATGACTACTGTAAAATTATAGGAAATGTGAAATTGAGTACTGAAAATAAAAATCAAAAAATGGTAATGGGCAAACCTGGCAAAACAGGAATTGCACGTATCCTAAAGGCAACAGTTTATAGCATGAAAGGTTTTAAGGCTGCCTTAAAATACGAAGCAGCTTTTAGACAGGATCTTTTAATTGCTGTTATTTTATGGATTTTAGCGCCTTTTGTTGCTAATTCTATTGTGGAATTGCTGATTCTAATTGCTTGTCCTATTTTTTTATTGTTAGCAGAAATTTTAAATTCAGCCATAGAAGCAGTTGTTGATAGAGTAGGTAGTGAATATCATGAATTATCAGGACGTGCTAAAGATATGGGCAGTGCTGCAGTATTTTTAATGTTAACTTTGAATTTTGTGGTATGGGTGTTAATCCTAATCAATAATTTTTGTTACTCATTTTATAATTAAAGAATAATTACAGAGATAACTGAATCTCTAGTTATAACAATAACATCTTACTAATATAGAGAAAATAAAAATCATAATATAACTATATGAAAACAATTACTCATAAATTGCTATTTATGAATAAATTATAAAATTAGATTATTGAGAGTTTGTCAGGATCCAAGTAATAATAATTTACTTGGATTTTTGTTTTTTATAGGTTGGTTATTCTTTTTGGGGAAAAATTTTATAGAGTCATAATTTGAAGTAAATAGCGAGTTTTTCCCCTTTTTGTGAAAAATTAAACAATCAATTTTTTTTTATATTATTATGAACAAATAAAAAAAATAATTAAAAATTTTTTAAATGGGAGATTAAGCATGATTGAATGGTATCAAGCTTTATCAATAGCCGAACAATGTTATTTAGTTTGTGCCGTAGTTGGTGGTATAGCCTTCTTTATCGAACTAATGTTGGTGCTATTTGGAGCAGAGGTAAATACTGATTTTGATATCTCTGACTTTGCTTTTAAGTTTATATCCATACAAGGATTAAGTGCTTTTGGGCTAGTCGGAGGTTTAGTTGGGTTTTATGCTTATGATAAAACAGGTCAAAGTATATTAATATCATTAGCATGTGCTATTTTTGCAGGTGTGTTAATGGCTTGGGTATTGTCTAAGTTTACTAAGTCTTTAATGTCTTTACAAAGTGCCGGAAATATTCAATTAAAGAATGCTGTAAATTCATTTGGTACTATTTATATGTCAATTCCTAAAGATGGAATTGGGAAAGTGGCTTTAGATTTACAAGGACGTCGTATTTACATTAACGCAATCTCTAAAGATGGTTCTGAATTAGATAGAGGAATTCGGGTAAAAATAGTAGATGTAAACGGTGATGATGCTTTGGTGGTATCAAAAGTAGAAAGCAATAATTAATGTATAGTTTATAATGTTTGCCAACTATCATTAAAAAATAAGCAAAATATTATATATATTTTAAATCATAACTCAACAAAGGTAATTTTAATGTCAATACTTATAATTGGTGCAGTAGTATTATTCATACTATTTTCTACAGTAATATTATTCAGCTTACGCTATAAGCGTTGCCCATCAGATAAGATTTTGGTGGTTTATGGTAAGGTTGCAGGTCAACAATCAGCTAAATGTATCCATGGTGGTGGTGCATTTGTATGGCCTCTTATCCAAGACTATGACTTCTTAAGATTAACACCATTATCAATTAATATCCCATTAACAGGAGCTTTGTCTCGTCAAAACATTCGTATCAACGTGCCATCAAGCTTCACTGTGCAAATTTCTCCTGAAGAAGGAATTATGGGTAACGCAGCAATTTGTTTATTAGGTTTAAACTTAGAACAAATTGAAGAGATGGCTAAGAATATTATTTTCGGTCAACTTCGTTTAACAGTTGCCTCTCTTTCTATTGAAGAAATCAACCAAGACCGTGAAAGATTTTTACGTATGATTAGTGATAACGTAGAACCAGAATTAAATAAGATTGGTTTGAAGTTATTAAACGTTAACGTAACAGATATCACCGACGAAGCAGACTATATTTCAAGTATCGGTAAGAAAGCTGCTGCAGAAGCTATCAACAAAGCGAAAGTTGACGTAGCTGCACAAGATAGAATTGGTTCTATTGGTGAATCTGAAGAAATCAAGGAAAAGGAAATTCAGGTTGCAAGAAATAGAACTGAAGCAGAAAAGGGTAAGAAGGAAGCAGAAGCAGATCAGCGTTGTTATGTTGCAGAACAAGAATCTAAGGCAATCATCGGAGAATCTGAAGCCTTAAAACTTAAAGAAATTCAAGTTGCTAAGAATTTAGCTGCTGCTGAAATGGGTAAGAAAGAAGCTGAATCTGATCAACGTCGTTATGTTGCAGATCAAGAATCTAGAGCAATCGGTGGCGAAAACGAAGCTAATAAATCAATTGCAAAATCAAATGCTGATTTACAAGTTGTTCAAGCTCAATCATTCCAGATTGCCGAAGTTGAAAAGCGTAAAGCTGCAGTAGAAATTCAAAAAGCTCAATATAATGCTGAAACAGAAAGATTAAAGGCTGAACAAGTTTCTAAACAAGAAATTGAAAAGCAAAAGATGATTATTGAAGCTGAAGCTTATGCTGAAAAAGCTCGTCAAGAAGCAAAGGGTGAAGCAGATGCTGCTCTCTTAAAATACCAAGCAGAAGCTCAAGGTCAACAAGCATTACTTGAAGGTAAGGCTGCAGGTTATAAGAGATTAGTTGAATCAGCTGGTAACAACTCACAAGTTGCAACTACTTTACTTATGATTGAAAAACTTGAAAATATTGTTTCTTTACAAACAGAAGCTATTCGTAATATCAAGATTGATAAGGTTACTGTTTGGGATGGTGGTAACAAGGGTGATGGCAAGACTGCAACAGCTGATTTCGTATCAGGCATGGTAAAGAGTTTACCTCCTCTTCACGAAATTTCTAAGATGGCTGGTATTGAATTACCACAATACTTAGGCTCTGTTGGTGCTACAGTTGAAGAACCTAAAAAAGTTACAGCAGAAAATAAAGCTGCAAGTAAGTAATAAAATTTAAAGATTTAAGTCTTTAGGACTTAATTAAATAAGTCAAAATCCTAGTAATTAAAAAATTACTAGGATTTTTTATGTGTTACAAAAATATTCTTAAATTTTTACTATCACATTTTAAATAACTTCGAATGCTGCAAACTCTCTAATTGAGCTATCAAATACTAAAGCAATACGTAACAATTCAGATTTTAAAGGAAGGATATTACCATAATCACGTGCTTTTATTTGCGCCACAGCTTCAGCAAGTTTTTCCTGAACTTCGCTTGAGTCTTTTACAAATTTAAGTTCAAGAACAATGCGTCTATTATCTAACTCTAATTGCATATCACTTCTGCCTTTAGAGTTTTGTACTTCTACGGCAACGTTTACTCTATAGCATAATAAGATTATATGTAAGTAACCTCTAAGAACACTCTCACTAGTGATAGGATAATTTTCATAACTAATAGTTCTTAAGTATGCATTAAAGAAATTAAAAATATCTTCAGCTTTGCCTGATTTTAATTTTTCTAAAGATTCATAAGTAATCAAATATTTATTATCAGTTATCTTAAAGAAATAAAGTCGGTTTAACGCTCTTCTTACTTCATTGTTTGGTTTATCTAGATTAACGGCAAAATCTTCACTTAAAGGACTATTTAATGTTAAATAACCAGTTTGACACATTAAAACATTCTGATCTATTGTCAATAAAGATGTGGGATTAGTGAAGTTTTCATAGTCAATGATGATTGATTGTTGTTTTAATTTATTAAAATCTAATTCATGTGATTTTAAATAATTGCTTAAAATTGAAGGGATACCTCCATTACCAAACCAATAGTCACCGTATCTAACTACTAGATCATTTTTTACAAAATCAAAAAATTTATTAACAGACCAAGTTGAAAAAACTTTTTTCTGATTAAGTTGATCAAAACAATATCCATTATATTCTAAAGCTAATCTATCTAAAACTTCTTCACGTTGTGCATCTGTTACAAGTTCCTGAGAAATATTGTTTTGAATAGCAGCTGTTAGGTTTATATAGTCTATATAATATTTTTTTATTTCTTCTCTTGTAAATCCGGTAATTGTAGCAATACGATGATCATATGTAGCATCATTTATATCTGAGCCTACTGAAAATATACTTACATCTTTTAAGCGAGTAACTCCAGTAATACCTAGAAACTTGATTGCTTCTTGACCTTTTATTACAGCATACAAACTTTTTATGCTTTCTTGAAATTTATTATAAAGTTCTGGATTATTTATGTTTGCTGTTAATTGGCAGTCATACTCATCAATAAGAATAACAATACTTTTATCTTGTAGTCTTGCTTGTTCTAGCAGATTCATCATACTAACTGCTGGAATATGACTTGTTTTAAAATTTTTTAACTCAATGCTATTTGCAAAATCTTCGATTTGAGAACAAAAGATCTGAGAAAATAATTCAAAATCTGTTACTGAATATCTTAAAAAATTCAATCTTAACACAGGATAGTTTTTTTCAGTCCACTTATCATATATCCATGTATTTTTAAAATAAGGCTCAACACCTTTCTCAAAAAGAGTGGCTATGGTATCAAGAATTGTAGATTTACCAAAGCGACGAGGGCGTGAAAAAAAAGCACGTTCATAATCTATAAGTGAATATATTTCTTTTGTTTTATCTACATAAATATATTCATTATTATAAAATTTTTTAAAGCTTTCACCTTGTGCTATTTTTTTCATAATGAACTCCACACGTTTGGTAAATAATATTTTTATATTCGTTTATTCATTATAACGTTTTTTATGTATAAAGATAGTAAACTATATGTGTTTTGTCTGCTTGTGTTAAAGTTGGACTGTAATCATTTTCTTTAGTTATTAGAAATAATTTATTCAAACTCAAAAAATTTCTACTTTACAAAATTTACTTCTAACAAGTAAAATTTCTGTAAGCATTTAACTTGTTTTTAAAAAGAAGAATTATGATAGCTCCTACAGAATTAGATATTTATTTTATGAATGAAGCTTTAAAAGAAGCGCAAAAATCTTTAGAAATAAACGAAGTTCCTGTAGGTGCGGTGCTTGTATTAGATAATAAGATAATCGCTAGAGGTCATAATCAAATGATTTCTAGTTCCGATCCTTCTGCTCATGCTGAAATGAATGCTATCAGAATGGCAACTAAATTTTTAAATAATTATAGAATTTTAGGAACAACGTTATATATAACTTTAGAACCTTGCATGATGTGTTCTGGAGCAATAATACTTTCGAGAATAGCAAGAGTTGTTTATGGAGCATCTGATTTAAAAACAGGTGCGCATACTTCTGCTTTTGAACTATTGCAACACCCTAAGAATAATCATACTTTAGAAGTGACTAGTGGCGTATTAGCTTCTGAATGTAGCCAAATCTTATCTGATTTCTTTAAACGTCGCAGATTAGAAATAAAAGAACAAAAACGTCAACAACGTTTGCTTGATTTATCAACCAATACTAATGAGAAATAGGAGTTAACCTTTGTTTGGATATTTGGTTTTTATAATACTATAGATAAATCATTCGAATAATATTAGGGTAGAAAAGTATATTTAGGCGAGAATAGAGAAATTACCAACTCCACTTTTACTATCAAATCAATCACAAATAAATTTTATTAAATCATTTCAAATTAAGATATTTGGTTTTACTTAATCTGAGTTTAATTCATTCAAATACAATTCAAATAAAAGTGGAGTCATAAGTAATTAGTACAGCTTAGTCTTTGATAATATAAGCATCAACAATTTCACCAACGAATTCAATATGGTAATCACCTTTGCCTTCGTTATTTTGTGGATAGAAGGCATTTTTATCCATTTGGTAACCTTCTTTTGCTTGTAATTGCTTATGAACAATTTTGCATTCTAAAGTTAAGGCATAATCCTTTATTGCTGGAGTTGAAATTTTTTCACCAGGAACAAGTGTTAAACCCAAGTCCTTAATTTTATCGCTGTCACGACCAGAGTGAGAACCTAAGTAAGCAAGATGTTTACGATCTGCACCTTCTAATGGAATATTAATTGAAAAAGAATCACTTTTTTCTAAAAGTTCACGAGTAAAACGACTTTCACGAACAAAGGTTGTAAAAATAGGAGTGTTCCATTCGATGCCCAAAGTACCCCAACTAATAGTCATAGAATTTACACGGTCACCTGCTTTAGAAGTTAAAAGAACACCTGTCTTTACAGCTTTCATGATTTCTGTAGCATGATCAAGCACATCAATTCTTTCTTTTATCATTATTTAATTCCTTTAAATAAAATTCAAATGTTGCCAAATAAAAATAAAATCAAACAAATCTCTTAGTTTAATTATTCACTTTTGCTTTCTTGATTTAATAACTTCGTTATAAAATAACATGTTTTGATATTATATATTTTATCGTTTTTTTAAAGTAAGGTTCATTTTAATATGGAATTAAAAATAATATCAGGTGATTTTTCAATATGTAAAATAAGTGAAACAAATAATATAGATTTAAATAGTGATTTTTGTTTTTTTAGTAAAACTGATGAAGAACTATCGTTAGTTTGTTTAACCAAAGATGTGCCTAACCAAACTATTGAACGTGATGATGGATGGAAAGCTTTTAGAATTCAAGGCGTATTAGATTTTTCATTGATAGGAATTTTAGCAAAATTATCAACAATTTTAGCAGATAATAAAATTGGTATTTTTGCTGTATCTACCTTCAATACTGATTACATTTTGGTAAAAGAAGCCAATTTTGAAAAAGCGATTAAAGTTTTAGAAGCTGCAGGCTATAAAACTATTTAAATCATAAAAATAAAAGCTATTGTTGTGAAACAATAGCTTTTAATTTTGTTTAAACAGTTAGTTTATTGGGGTAATAATTTTAAGAATTTACTTCTTTACTATTTTTTACACTTTTACTTTTTTTTGAAGTAGCAGTTTTAGTTGTTGGGGTGATTTCAATTGGATTTTCTACTTTCTTTAAGTAATCATAAATCGCAATTTGAGATCTTACTTTTTTCTTATTACCTCTATTAACGTATTTGTTTTCTTGATGTTTATCGATAATACGGGCTTTCATATTATCTTCAAATTGAATATTTAAAATATTTAAAATACGTTCTTTGAGTCGTTTTGATAGAATTGGAGTTCCTACTTCAATTCTGTAGTCTAAGTTTCTAGTCATCCAGTCTGCAGATGAAATATATAGGCGTCCATTGCCATTATTGTAGAAGTACATAACTCTAGGATGTTCTAGGAATCTGTCTACAATACTGATAATTTTAATATTTTCACTTAAACCTTTTACGCCTGGTCTTAGGGTGCACATACCTCTAACTATAAGTTTTATATCAACGCCCGCTTGAGAAGCTTCGTATAGCTTTTCAATTAGCTGTTTATCAACTAAGTTATTAACTTTTACTAAGATTTGAGCTGTAAAGCCTTCCTTGGCATTTTTTATCTCATTATCGATAAGAGTTACTAATTTCTTACGAGAGTTGATAGGGGAAACTAACAAGTTCTCAAATTTTGGATGAATATATGGATATTCAATAAATTCAAAAACATTTTCAACTTCTTTGGTTAATTGTTCATTCTTCGTGAATAGAGCAAAGTCGGTATAGATCTTGGCTGTTTTTTCGTTGAAATTACCAGTACCAATATGCGCATATCTCACAGGAACATCGTTTTCTAAACGAGTTATGAGACAAAGTTTTGAGTGAATCTTTAAGCTTGGCATACCAAATAGTACTTTTACTCCAGCTTCTGTAAGAGTACTTGCCCATTGAATATTATTTTCTTCATCAAAACGAGCTTTTAATTCTACAACTACTGTTACATGTTTGCCGTTATTGGCAGCATCAATCAAAGATTCAATAACTCTACTATTGCTTGCTACGCGGTAAATATTAATTTTTATTGAAGTAACAGCCGGATCGTATGATGCTTGGCGTAACAATTCAGTAAAGTATCTAAAAGAATGATATGGATAGTATAGTAATACATCTTCTTTTTGGATTGCTTCAAAGATGTTTTTAGCTTCATCAAAATCTTTTGAATTTAATGCTGGTAGTTTATTGTTTTCAAGAGTTTCTTTACCAACATTTGGGAAGCTAATAAAATCTTTAAAGTTATGGTATCTACCACCATCCATAACAGAGTCAAAATCGTTCATTGAGAGTTTTTGTAATAAAAACTTCACCATTGATTTTGGCATTTCTTTATCGTATGCAAAACGTACTGGTACTGCGTCAAGACGTTGTTTTAAACTTACAGAGATGTTTTCAATAAAAGAACGGTCCATCTGTGATGATAAGTCGTATTCAGCATCTCGATTCATTTTGATGGAATAAGCTGCAATTTCAGTGTAGTCAAAAAGACCTCTGAATATATCATCAAGGCCAACACGAATTACGTTATCAAGAATCATCAATACTTTATCTTTTTTGTTCTGAGATGGTACTTGGATGAATCTAGGTACTTTATCAGATGGAATTTCAATTAAAGCATATTTTTCATCTTTATTATTTTTACTCATCTTTACTGCAAGATAAGTATATTTATCCTTTAAGAAAGAAATTAAATTAACATTCTTTTTTAAACAACAGGAGATATATGTTGTAATACATTTTTCTTAAAATAAGCTTTAACCCAATCTTTTTGGTCTTCAGTAATTTCTGTTTCATCCCATAAATAAATATTATGAGATTCTAATTCTTTTAATAAAGCATGATATGTGGTATCAAATTCAGCGGCGAATTGTTTTACTTTGGCAGTGAATCTTTAAGAATTTTTTTGGCACCACTATCTGATTGTTTTCTTCATCAATCATGGATACGACGTTTAACTCTGCAATTTTTTACTTTAAAAAATTCG
>ADGC01004117.1_pt1 | contig 10988 bp, 8 predicted proteins | sample 268048 | NCBI WGS metagenome assembly ADGC01 (sample SAMN02954255, study PRJNA42359) | wallaby gut metagenome | biome: terrestrial; feature: wallaby; material: gut; isolation source: foregut contents of Macropus eugenii | host: Notamacropus eugenii | place: Australia
GTCATTACGAACTATTTCTTGTCCTGAAAAAGAAGCAAATAATTCCTTAATATACTCTACTCTTGATTGTCCTTTTTCTGAATTACCTTCTTTTTGATCTTCTATCTCATAGAAATTCAATAGACCAGATTCTTCTGCAACTATTTGAGCATACTCTGTTAAATTAGATGCTTCAGTTAATTTCTTTTTTAAATCTTCTATTAGGTTATAGAAATTACTTAAAGGTTTAGATTTGGAATGACTTAATAATTGCTCTAACGAATCATAATAAGACAGACCTGTTTCCGTAGATATAACTCTAATTTTTTCTAGAGTTGCATTACCTATTTTTCTAGCAGGAACATTTACGATTCTTTCAAAGGCTAAATTATTATTATGGTCATGGATTAAAAATAAATATGCAATTAAATCTTTAATTTCTTTTCTATCATAGAAACGTAAACCTCCATAAACAGAATAACTAATTCCTTTGTTACGAAGTTTACTTTCTAATAAACGAGACTGATTATTAGTGCGATATAAAACTGCAATATCTTGACCGTTAAAACCATTTTTTAAATAACTACTTATAGCTCTTACCACAAATTCATCTTGTTTAAATTCATCTTGTGATTGCACTATAGTAACTTTATTATTGGTAGTTTTATCTGTTATTAATTCCTTATCAACAATTCTATAAGTATTATTTTTAATTAAACTATTAGCAGCCCCTAAAATGGCATTAGTCGAACGATAATTTCTTCTTAATTGAATCAATTCAACATTTTCAAAATCATTTCTAAAATTATGCATATTAGCAACTACAGCCCCTCGCCAACCATATATAGATTGGTCATCGTCACCAACTACTAGCACATTTGCAGCAGGACTACTAATTAACTTTAAAAACTTATATTGAATGGAATTAGTATCTTGAAACTCATCAACTAGGATTTGTTTAAATTTATTTTGAATATAATCTTTTACTTCGGCATTATTTTCTAATAACTCAACAGTTCGTAATAAAATTTCTGAAAAGTCTACTTGGTTATTTTTATCGCAAGTACTTTGGTATTGTGCATAAACTTCATCAAATTTTGCCAAAGTTTGTTGGTTATATGAATTAGGACGAATTCCTTCTTCTTTACATTTACTAATAATATTTAAATAATTTTTAGGAGAATTATCTTTATCGGTGGCAGAAATACCTAATTCTTCTAAAACTCTTTTAATAATTCTTAATTGATCAGCATTATCAATAACTACAAAATTTGGTTCTAAATTCGCATATTTAGCAAAATTTCTTAAAATCTTAAGACATGCAGAGTGAAAAGTACAACACCACATATAACGAATTCTATTCTTTCCTAATATAACTTCTAATCTACTCTTCATCTCTTTAGCAGCTTTATTAGTAAATGTTACAGAAAGAATGGAAAATGGAGCTATATTAAAGTGCTCAACTAAATATGCAATTCTAGATACAAGTACTGTGGTCTTTCCAGTTCCTGCTCCTGCAACTATAAGTAAATTTTTTAGTTCAGAGCATACAGCTTGTTTTTGTTCCTCATTTAACTTTTCTATTTGTTCTAATAAAGCACTATCCATTTACAGAATCCGTTTTAATTTTATAGTTTTAAAGTATTGTTATTATAATATATTTAGTAATTCATTCAAATTACTAATCATAATATTAGGAACAACTTTTAAGTCCTTAAAAAGGCCATGCCACTGTGTTTGCCAAATTGTTCTAAATCCAGAATTATAAGCCCCAAGAACATCTGTCGTTTCGTTATCACCTATATGGCATATTTGAGAACCTTTTAGACGCAACCTATCTTTTACTTGTTGAAAAATTTGTGGGTCAGGTTTATTGGGAATATTGATATTAGGTCTAATATCAATATCAAAGCACCCATCAAGGATGGTATTTTTTAATGAGACATTACCATTTGATAATGAAATTAATATGTATTTTTTTGATAATTCCTTTAATACCTGAGGTACATAATTAGGTACTATTATTTGAGAGCGTACTTTAATAAATTCATGAATCAAGTGCTCAGCTTCTTTGCATGCCACAATTCTTTCATATCCATTATCTTTTAAAATTTCAGCATACATAAAATATCTAAGCAAAGATACATCATTTTCTAATTCTGGAATTACTTGTTTCATCTTTGAACGATATAAATCACTTATTTTTGAATTCATGAAATTAGTGTTATTAAAATAACGTTCATTTATATATTGAATAATGTAATCTTCCGCTTTTTTTATTATTGGTTCATTATCATATAAAGTATCATCTAAATCAAAAGTTAAAGCTGTAACTTTTTCAAAAGGTGAAAAAAATTGAATCATAATAAATAAAATACCCTAATATTTGTAATAAATAATGCCTATTATAAAATAGTTTTTAAGCATATTTTTCTAGCAAAATCTAATCTTTATCTTCTTTAGCAAGAGGATGACTTTTATTATATATTTCTTGCATCTTCTTAATATCTAAATGCAAGTAAACTTGGGTTACCCCTAATGAAGCATGACCTAGTAATTCTTGAACCACTCTAAGATCTGCGCCATTATTTACCATTTCAGTTGCGAATGAATGTCTTAATTTATGAGGAGATACATGTATCGGTAAACTAAGTTCTTCACCTAAATTTTTTAACATTATCTGAATTGCTCTAGTAGTTAAAGCATCACCGAATCTATTTACAAATAAATGACTCGAATTAGGATTATAACTATCACGACATTTTAACCATTGTTGAATAGCATCTATAGCATAACTCCCAAAAATAACAACTCTTTCTTTATTACCCTTACCGACAATCCTTATTTCATACTCATAAAAATTTATGTCTTCTAGCTTTATATTCACTAATTCTGAAACACGAATTCCTGTAGAATACAATAATTCTATAATAGCTCGATCTCTTATTTGTTTATTAGTAGGATTAGGTGGTAATTCTACCAATTTTTCAAATTGTTCATTAGTCAAATATTGCGGTAAATGAGCTTTAAATTTAGGAATTTCAATATTAAGCATAAAATTATTGGATATTTTTTTATACTTAACTTCATATTTATAGAAACTTTTTAAAGTGCTTACTAAATGAGCTCTACTTCTTGCTGACAGCACTTTTTTATTCTCTTGATTGAACCCCATTCCTCTTAAAACAGTACGGACTTGGTTATCATTTAAATCTTCCCAAGAAACACACTCAAGTTCTCTTGTTATAAGTTCTAAAATAAATTGATTTAATTCTATTAAGTAACTATCAACTGTGTATAAACTATATTGCTTTTCTTTTAAGAGATATTCAATAAAATCTATAACTTCTAGATAAAAAACTGTTGCGATTTTTTGTTTAGAAGATTGCTCTTTAAAATGCTCTAAGAAAAATTTTTCTTCATATTGAAGCAATTCGTCACGACAATGGTAATCAACAGACAACATAACAATATCTCTTTTAGTTATTATCAAGAAACCAAAATATTTTAATCAGGATTTAGCAAGCTATAATACTTTATAAAGTATGCATATCAAAAGAAAATAAGTCCACATATTCTTTTTAATTTATGATTAAAAAGTAATATATGGAAATTATTTAAAGAATTGTGTTAAATTTGTATCACACCGTCATAGACTAATTCAGCAGGACCTGTCATCATCACCGGACTTTCTTCAGATGCTAACTCTATATGCAAATCCCCACCTGGTAAATGAACTAACACAGGGCTTTTTAATCTACCTTGATTAATACCAACGCTTACGGCAGCACATGCACCTGTTCCACAAGCTAATGTTTCTGCAGCACCTCTTTCATAAACTCGTAATTTGATTTCATTTTCAGAAATAACTTGCATGAAACCAACATTCACTCTTTCAGGAAATCTTTCATGAGTTTCAATAATTGAACCTATAATATCCACAGGATAATTAGCCACATCTGTTACTTCTATTACACAATGAGGGTTTCCCATAGACACACTACCACAAAAAATAGTTTCCAACTTATTACTTATTGGATTATCAAATTGTAATAAATAAGTTTTTTCTCTTTTAGCTGCTTTAAAAGGAATTTTATTTGGTTCCCATCTTGGAACTCCCATATTAACAGTTACGAGCCCATCTTCTGTTAATTTAAGTACAATTTTGCCACTAACAGTACTTACATTTATAACATTCTTATTTGTTAATCCTTTTAATGTTACAAATTTAGCAAAACATCTAGCGCCATTACCGCATTGTTGTACTTCTGAACCATCAGCATTAAAAATACGATAATGAAAATCCATATCAGGATCATATGGAGGTTCTACTATCAAAAGTTGATCAAAACCAATACCAAAATGTCTGTCTGCTAATTGTTTAATTTTGTCGTTAGATAAAAATACTTTTTGGGTTACGGCATCAATAACCATAAAGTCATTACCTAAACCATGCATTTTTGAAAATTTTACTAGCATAAGAAATCCCTATACTAAAACAATGAAAGTTCTTTATTTTAATAAAGAACTTTCAAAATTAGTACTAATTATAATTCTTCAAATTTATGTTCGTGATTCCATAAATCTTTTAATTCTTCACGATCTCTAATAATCTTGGATTTGTCATCTTTTACCATTACTTCAGCCGCTCTTACACGTGAATTATAGTTAGAAGACATTGCAAAACCATAAGCTCCAGCACCAAACATAACTAAATAATCACCAGAGGCTACTTTTAAATTACGTTCTTTACCTAAAAAGTCACCTGTTTCGCAAATAGGACCTACAATATCATAAACATGTTCATCTCTTGTTAATGAACGATCCGCTTCTTCAATATTCATCCATGCTGAATATAATGAAGGTCTAATCATGTCATTCATTGCAGTATCAACGATACAGAAATCTCTTACTTCGCCTGCTTTGGTATATTCACATTTAGCTACTAATACACCTGCATTAGCAACCATTGCACGACCAGGTTCACAAACTAAAACTAAATTTCTGCCTTTCAATTTAGCTTTAAAGTTATCCATATAAGCTTCAGGTGTTGGAGGAACTTCATCTTTATAAACAACACCTAAACCACCACCAACGTCTATATGATGTAACTTAATGTTTTCTTTTTCTAAACGATCAATAAGTAAAAGAATTCGATCTAAAGCATCAGAGAAAGGTTGTAAAGAAGTTAATTGAGAACCAATGTGGCAATCAATACCTTTTATTTCAATATTGCTTAAAGTAGTTGCATGCTTGTAAAGTAAAAATGCTCTTTCTATTGGTACCCCAAATTTATTAGTTTTTAAACCAGTTGAGATATAAGGGTGAGTACCTGCGTCAACATCCGGATTTACACGAACAGAAATAGGAGCTTTCTTGTTTAAAGATTTTGCAACTTCATTAATACGTTCTAATTCAGCTTCCGATTCTACATTAAAGCAAAGAATTCCTAAATTTAATGCATATTCAATTTCTGCAACAGACTTTGCAACACCTGAATAAACTACTTTCTTTGGATCGCCACCAGCTTCTACTACGCGAGCAAGTTCACCACCTGATACGATATCAAAACCAGCACCTAACTTTGCCATTAAGCCTAAAATAGCTAAATTACTATTAGCTTTTACTGCATAACATACTAAATGTTCAACTCCATCGGCAGCTTTATTAAAACCATTAAAATTATCTGTTAATGTTTTTTGAGAATATATATATAATGGAGTACCATATTGCTTTGCTAAATCATTTATAGCTATGCCATCTGCATATAACTTTCCATCACTTTTTCTTTCAAAATTTTTCATAACAATCCTTTATTGTTTTCTTGATACTTAAAAATTCATATTTAGCAAATTTTATTTGCAATACTATTATTCTTCAGCTGAAGATACTTTATCTGCATCTTTCTCTGTAAGATTTTCTTGATTTTGAATCTCTTGATGTTCTACATTAGATTCTGGCAAATATAAATCACCTTTTAAGCCACAACCAGTAAAACATAAACAACATATCCCCAAAAATATGATCTTTTTAATTAACATTATTAATTTTTCCTATTTCAAATACTTATAGAACTTAACCATAAAAAGGAGATAAGTCATCTTTACCTTCATGATATATATAAAATTGAGGTAAATTAAAATACTGTTTTAAAACTTTCTTTTGTTCTATATTTTGCTTATTTTCTTGATTATTACTTACTGTAATTTTTTTAGAATAGTATAGATTTATATCCTTTACTAATTCTTCCACATCACCAATAAAATTCTTATAAGTTTTTAATTCATTATTTTCATTTAATTCATAAATATCTACTAAACCAGAATCCATATAAGCAAAGAAAAATTGCACACAACCGTAATTTAAATTTTTACTTACAATACTAGGTATATGTTCCTCATATCTTTCTTCTGATTGTTTAATAGATTCATATAAATATTTTGAAAATATTGTAGTATGTTCTTTATCAAACCAAACAACATAATCATCATTGTTTATTTTTATATCTATAACAGAATTTTCAGGATTCTTTACGCCTTGTAACAATTTATCAACCAAACTTTCCATTTGAGTATTTATATAAGCCCACATATGAGCACTACAGTTGACAACTTTTGTTTGAATTAAAGACGTATCTGCTCCACGATGAAAAAATTTATCAAAATCTGAGATAAAATCTATAACACAATCCTTACCTTCATAATTTAAACAAATTTTTTCATTCCAAGTATTTTGTAAAATAACAATTATAGAAGAAACCATACTCTGTGATTTTTTACCAGAAGTAAATACATTCACATTTCTTACACCACTAGCTACATGATGATAATCAGATGAAACAGTTCCATCATCTGTGGCATTAATAATAAATAAAGCTTTTTTTACAAATTCTGGATTTAGCAAAGTATCATTGGAAACATGTTCATTTTCTCCAAAAAAACTTTTTATTTCATCGGAAATTTTTCTAATTTTTTTCACAGAAACTACAGGATTTTTAGAGTGAACTTCTATTGCAGTGTTATCACCTATTAATCCATTTTCAACTACTGTGGCAATAGCATTTGCTAAATCATTAAAATACATTAATGGTTTTGATTTTACAACATCAAGAGTTTCTAATGATTTCTTAAAAACATACCATCCATCTCTACATACATGTGAATTTTTTACTTCAACAAAAGAGACATTTTTTTCGATCAAACTATTAGCAAAATTCAGATTATAGTTTTTTATTTTCCCTGTATAAGAATCAAAAGCAATAAATAACTTTCGGCTTAAAACACTTATATCAACAAGTTTTATCGCATCACTAACTTTATTAACTATTCCAAAACTTAACAATGCTTGATAACTTTGCATTAAATTATTAAAAACCAAATTATAAATTCTAATTATTTCAGCCAAACGCCACTTTTGTCTATTATCCATAAAGTTACGTTCTTCTTTGGACCATCCCCAAGATTCCAAAAGACCTCTAATAACAGAACGTCTATAAGTCATGGCACTAGTATTCTCAATTTTTCTAATACCATCATATAGTTTTTGATAAAAACAAAATTGCACCAATGACATGCGCTTTTCTTCATCATGATTTTTAAGATAACGAATTATTTTTTCATATACCATGTAGTAGCTATCCAACTTTAACGAATAGCCTTCGTTATTTTGCATCCAATTACGCATTTCCATTGAAAGAAGTTTTGTTTGCGGATACTCTGAACTATACACTTCCATCAACAAGATTTTTATAACAGCTTTAAAAGGAGAATCTATACTCTTATATAATAACCATAATGCAGAACCATAGTATTCTTCAGAACTAATACCACTTACTGAACCTAAATCAAACCATTGGTCTCGACTTAATATACCTGACTTAAAAAGATCATTATTAACATAATCATCGTAACGATATTCTTCTGATTCAGGTACCACCATCCAAACAAGTTTTTTTCCTGCTAAATATATTGAACTACGATAAAATTCATCAAGCAAAAACATGTGTTGGGCACTACCACAACTTTCTTTGTCTGCACTATCAATATTAGGTTCTTTAAATTTATTATCTTTTACAATAAAAAAGTTAACTTCAACGCCTCTTTTTGCGGACATTTCAGTAATAAATGAACATTTTTTTTCAAGTAAGACGATACGTTCATCACTTAAATGATGTGAAACACAAACCCAAACATCAATATCAGATTTAGGTCCTTGCCCTACTGATGACGTACTTCCCATACAATAAACGGCAATTATAGATTCATCAACGTTTATAAATTCTTGATTTACCCCTGAAGCTGAACTTAAAGAATAAAGATAATTTTTTTGGGTTTCGTTAGGAATAAAACCACTTATTCCATGTGGTACATCGCCTACAACATATCCAGGAATTAAAGGATGATTATAATGAAGGTAGAGTGCGATTGATGAAAATATCACCCTACCATTTTCAGACATGGCATCTTCAGCGTTCTTTATGCGAATTGTATTTAATTCGTCATAATGTCGCTCAAATTCTTTGGTGCGTATATAAATAGCGGAATTGTCAGACACCATTATTAAAGTCTCTTACGATTTTTATTTTTCTAGAGCTTTTTTATACCAAGTTAAAGCTTCAGATGTCAAAGCTTTATTTTCATATACTTTAGCTAAAATTAAGCAATCTCTTTTACTAAATAATTCTTGGCGAACTATTTGATATAAAGGAATAACTTTTTCAAAATCACCATTATTAAAATATAAGTTTGCTAAAGCACTACATAATTCATAAGTTACAATCTTTTTAGAATTCTTTAGTTTTTCTAATAGGGCCACAAGCTTAAGATTTTCTCTTTCCCAAGTTGCGATATTTTTACAACAAAAATCGACAGTTTCTGAATTCTTTACATTTTTTTCTATATACGAAAAAGCTGTATCTTGTTCATTAAAATCATTAAATTTTTTTGCTATAGCAACAAGTACTTCAACTTTATCTATAAACATTTTAGGAAGAGAGTTTATCTTTTCTTGTAATTTTTCTAATGAATTACTTGTAGAAATTTCTTCTGAAATCTTACTAATAAACAATGGTAAATAAACATCATTTATTTGTTTATATTTATTAGTAATAACTTTATTCATACTTACAAATTCATTATAAAGACTTAATTCATAACAACATTTTGTTAGCATTTCATAATAATTATGACTTTGAATATTTTGTTGTTTTAAACTATCTAATATAGCATATGCCTTGGTATATTCCTTATTAGACATATACTGCTCAGCTTTTATAAAACTCAAAGCAGAAGCTTCAGAATTCTTGCCATTATTTTGAGCAAATTCTTCTAATTTAGAAGCTAAAGAAGCATCTTGTGTTTTTACTCCGCACATAGCAAGTAATACAGATGGTATTAAATAGTTATCTTTAGAAAGACTCTTTTCAGCTAATTGCTGACTACTTTTATAATCACCATTTATATAGGATACTAAGCTATTTTCAGCTAACTTTATAGATTTTTTACTACTGTAATTCTTTAATTTATCAATAGCCTTCTTAGGAACAGTGATAAATTTTGAAATTAAATATAATGCTATTTGTACCAATATCCATACTGAAAACAATACAATAACAGCTGAAATTAAACTTATTTCAATTATATAATCAAAGAAACTTATAATAACAAGACCTTGATTATCAACAAGCATTGGTCCAACTGCTAAAAATCCAGCACAAACAAGAATTAGTAAAACTATTTTTAACATTATTTTTTACTCCATTCTTGCATTAGTACTTGTACATAATTTTCTACAGTACGAACACTTTCTAAAGCCTTAGGAGTTTCAACATTCTTATTAGGAACTTCTATTTCATTTAAGGTGTTGATAATATTTTGTACTACAGAATCACTTGCTTCAAAATATTGTTCAACATATTTTAAAACCAAAGCTTTTTCTTTTTCAAACAAAGCAAAATCACTATGATAATAAGCAAGCGCAGCTAAATTTAAATTTAGCTTAATATTTTCTCTAAGGTACTTTATATGTTCAACAGGTAATAACATTTCATCGTTATATGTTCTATTCTTTACAATAATGAAACTATTTAAAAATTCTTTACCTGACTTCTTGAGATTTTCCTTCCAATCAGAGATATCATTAGAGATTTCAACATCAGCTAAAGTCTTTTTTTCTAATGAAATTTTTACAGGAATAACATCTATATTATCAACAAGATTTTCGATTCTTAAGGCCCCACCTTCAACATCAATTTCTTGAATATTTGATAATAAATTAATTTCCTTTGCGAGAACTTCTCTAACACTAAAACTACGATTGTCATTTACATCTTTTATAACTGCATCAACTTCTTTTAATAAATCTGCAGCCGCTTTAAAATCTTTATCAATTTTTACTTTTTTATCAGCAAGACGCACTAAAATTTTAGCTTCAGATAATTTTGCTAGTTCTAATTTTGATTTACTAATATCAAATCTTGCTTTTACTTGATTTAATTCCTTTTCTAATACAGATGTTGAATTAACAAGTTTAGCAACACCGTTTTTATTATTTTCTATTAAAGAATCTTTTTGAGCTATATTAGTTCTATATTGTTCAAAATTCTTAGAAAGATCCGTTACCTTATTTTCAATACTTTGCGCATCAAATTTTAATTGTGTATTCTTTTGATTTTCTTGAAATGCCCTATTTTCAAAATGTTCATAGGCAACAAAACCTGCGGTACCTACTAATAACACAAATAATAAAAATGAAACAAAACGACCTTTCCAACGTTCTTTTTTCACAATTTTACTAGCAATCTCTACCATCTGTTCAGATGATAAGTTTGATTCGTTTTTTAAAACTTCATCTTTAGAAGTTTCTGTAATATTTTGGTCCATATTATTTTCTGATTGAGTAATAGAATCATTAGAAGAATTATTCATGGTATTTATATCTCTAGTAAATATCTTAACTTTTACTATATAACAAAAATACCACTAATATTTGAAACATAACTTCTTTAATGG
>ADGC01002381.1_pt1 | contig 10969 bp, 8 predicted proteins | sample 268048 | NCBI WGS metagenome assembly ADGC01 (sample SAMN02954255, study PRJNA42359) | wallaby gut metagenome | biome: terrestrial; feature: wallaby; material: gut; isolation source: foregut contents of Macropus eugenii | host: Notamacropus eugenii | place: Australia
TTTTAATAAAGCCGCAACGTTTGTAGCATTCTTGGTATTTAAATTATTAATGCTTGCTAATTGATTACAATCTTCAAAGCAACCTGAGATGTCTTGAACATTAGCAGTATTTAGGCCTTTAATTGCAGTGAGTGACTTACAACCTTTAAAAGTACCTTTCATATTCGTAACATGAGTAGTATTCATTTCAGGAACACTTTCTAAAGATACGCAATTTACAAACATATTCGAAATATCTACAGCACTATTACTGATAATTTTACTGATATGTTTTAAGTTAGCACAGTCTGCAAACATTTCGCTCATATTGGTTGCTTGAGGTGCTTGAACGGTGTTTATACCTTCAATGCTTGGGCAATACTCAAACATACCCATTAAATTTTTGGCATTTGTGAGATTATAGTTTGGTACCAATCTTAAATTGATACAACCGTAAAACATATACTGTAATTCTTTAATGGATACAGTATTGATTAGTGGAGCTTCTTCTAATTCACTACATCCTGCAAATAGAAAATTTAATTTCTTTACACTAGGGTGGATACTAATCTTAAAATTGATTTTGCTTATTTTTGATCTAAAGAATGGAGAATTGGAATATTGAAATTGAGGATTCCAATTGATGTTATAAGCAAGAATTAACTCTTCTAATTCTTGATTTTCTATACGTCTTTTAATTTCTTCGGTAAGTCCAGTCGGGTGGGTTAAAGTGATAGTGGTTTCACTTTCACTGTAACCTTTTGGATTACTCATTATTGATGCAATTTCATCAGGACCTATCTTACTATGACAGTTAGGACATTCTTCTAGACTTTCAGAAAAGTCTATAGAGGCTCCACATTGATTACATATCATCGTTTAAATCCTTGCCATTACAACTTGTATATTTATTATATTTTTGCATTTTCCTTTAAGTAATGTAGGTTTGCTATACAAGTTTTTATTTTTATAAAAGTGGTACAAAACATCTCTTGTTGTTATTTATGCAATTATTTATTTTTATATTTTTTTTAATTAAGTTTTATTATCTTTTATAACATTTTTTCTATAATTTTTTGATATAGTTATTACAAAATTTTAAGTTGTAATTAAAAAAAATGCATATTTGACTATTTTAGCATAAAAGGATAACTTTTTTTGCTGATATTGGTCTAAAATTTGCAATTTTTTATCACCTGATAACCTTTATTTTATAAAACTTTTAATAGGTTAAAAACATGTTAAAAATATGTAAATTTTGTTTATAAAATTTATAATTTTTTAAATCGAAAAATATTATGAAATTATGTTAATTGTGATTTTTGGTAGTGGCTTTTATCGTTTTATCCAAAAAAAATAGAAGACATATAAAATGTCTTCTATTTACAATTATTTATTTAATTTTAAAAAAGTTTATTTTAAACTAATTTAAAATGTTAGTCTTTTTTGGTAGCTGCCTTCATAGCGCTAACATAATTTTTCAATTCTTGGCACATTACATCTGTATTGTCTAAGTTCTTTTCAAGAATTTCTACAATAGCACTACCACTGATAGCGCCATCTGCGCCATCAGCAATTGCTTGATGTACTTGTTCAGGCTTACTAATACCAAAACCTAATAATGCAGGAATATCAGTCTTTTTCTTAAGTTCATTGATAACGTGACTAATAGGCATTCCAGCAGTCTTATCTGTACCTGTAACACCTTTACGGCTTAATAGGTAGATATAACCTTGACAAGTTTTTGCTATTGCATCTAAGGTTTCGTCATCTGCATTAGGAGGTGCGATTAATACTAAATCAATACCATACTTATTCGCAGCATCTTTCCATTCAGATTGTACGTTCATCATTTGAATAGGTACATCAGGAATTAATACAGAGTCAACGCCACTTTCTTTACACATCTTAAAGAAATTATCAATGCCTGGAGCAAATACTAAGTTTACATACATAAGTAAACCAATTGGAGTATCAGGATAAGCATCACGTACTTTCTTTATTACCGCAAAGCTCTTAGCTGTATCAGCGCCTGCATTTAATGCTCTTTTATCAGAACGTTGAATTACAGGACCATCTGCGCCAGGATCGGAGAAAGCAATGCCTAATTCTAAAGCGTCAGCACCACCTTCAATTAAAGCGCTTAATACTTTGAATGAGGTATCAACGTCAGGATCACCAACAGTCATAAAAGGTACAAATGCACCTTCGTTTTTTGCTTTTAAGTTAGCAAATAAATTTGTATAACGGCTCATTAAAATTCTCCACGCTTTTTAAGGATATCAGCAACAGTAAAGATATCTTTATCACCACGACCAGAAAGGTTTGCGATAATCTTCATTTCTTTGTCAGGATTTGCTCTTGCAATCTTTAATGCTTGGGCTACAGCATGTGATGATTCAAGTGCTGGAATTATACCTTCATGTTTTGATAATTCCTTAAATGCACTTAACGCTTCTTCATCGGTGATAGAAACATATTCTGCTCTACCAATGTCTTTTAAGTAAGCGTGTTCTGGACCAACTGAAGGGAAGTCAAGACCTGCTGAAATTGAGTGAGATTCTCTAATTTGACCATCACTGTTTTGCATGTTGTAAGACTTAGCACCAAAGAAAATACCCTTAGCACCATGACCAAGTGGCGCACCATGCTTGCCTGTTTCAATACCAAAACCTGCTGGTTCTACCCCAATTAGTTTTACATCTTTTTCTTTTACAAAGTCTGTAAAAATACCAATAGCATTAGAACCACCACCAACAGCTGCAATAACCATATCTGGTAATTCGTTGTTTTCAAATTTCTTAAATTGTTCTTTTGCTTCAATACCGATAATTTTTTGGAATTCTCTTACGATTGTTGGGAATGGGTGTGGACCTGCTGCAGTACCTAACATGTAGTGAGTTGTTTCAAAAGAACCAGCCCAATCACGTAAAGCTTCATTACAAGCTTCTTTTAAAGTTGCAATACCTGTAGTTACTGGAAAAACTTCAGCGCCCATTAAACGCATTCTAAACACATTAGGTTCTTGACGTTTAACGTCAGTAGCCCCCATGTAAATACGGCATTTTAAACCTAATAAAGCACAAACGATTGCGGTAGCAACACCATGTTGACCTGCGCCTGTTTCTGCAATAATACGGGTTTTACCCATTCTCTTTGCAAGTAGAGCTTGAGCTAATACTTGGTTAGTTTTATGAGCACCACCATGTACTAAATCTTCACGCTTTAAGTAAAGTTTAGTTTTAGTGCCTTTAGTAATGTTTCTACATAATGTAAGAGGGGTTGGACGACCTGCATAGTTATATAGAAGATCGTTTAATTCTGCTTTGAATTCAGGATCATCTTTATATTTTACAAAAGCTTCTTCCAATTGTTTTAAAGCGGGAATTAAAATTTGTGGCACATACATCCCACCATATTCCCCAAAGAATGGATTTAAAATAGTTTCAATAGACATTTTGTCATGTTCCCTTTACTTTTTTAGTTTAATAAATCTTTATTTCTGCAAAAGCTCGTTCTATTTTAGAATGTATTTTTATTCCAGGTGCAGATTCTAGGCCACTGTTTAAATCTAAACCTACAGTTTGTGCGGTTTCGTAAGCAACTTTGGCATTTTCATCATTGATGCCACCTGCAATTAAGATTTTATTCTTATTAGAATTTACCATTGACCAATCAAAAGTTTTTCCTGTACCACCAAACATATTGTCTGACTTGGTATCAAGCACCACTTTATTAGCAATTGTTAAATAGCTATCAATTGTTTCTTTGGGATAAGTATCTGTTACCGGGATTGCTTTCCAAATACTAATATTGCTCGGTAATTTAGTTCTTAAATTTTTTACATAATCTAAGCTTTCGTCACCATGAAGTTGCACTGCATTTAGTGGGGTGGTGATTGCGATATCAACTATAGTATCAATATCTTCATTCACAAATACTCCCACAAATTCTTGTTTACAATTTGCACTTCTTGCAATATCAACAATTTCACGAGCAAATTTAGGAGCTATATAACGCTTTGATTTTGGAGCAAATATAAAACCATTTGCGCAAACACCAGCATGCCATGATTTGATTGCGTCATCTGAAGTTGTGATACCACAGATTTTGTTATAACCATAAATAAGTTTACGGCAAGCAAAATCAATGTCAGCTTCTTCTGTTAAAGAACTTCCTACTAAGAAAGCTTTAACATAATGTTTTAAATCAAGAATTTGATCGTGAGTATAGATACCTGATTCACTGATAATGATTCTGTCTTTTGGTATTAAAGCAGATAATTCTTTGGCTCTATTTAAATCAACGGTTAAATTGCGTAAGTTACGATTGTTTATTCCCATAACTTTGGCATTTAATTTAATGCCTCTAGCAATTTCTTCAGGAGTTGAACTTTCTGTTAAAACTCCCATATTTAAACTATGTGCTAAATTGCTTAGTTCGATATAAGCTTCGTCTGTTAATACAGAAAGCATTAAAAGGATAGCGTCTGCATTATTAAAACGAGCTAAATATACTTGGTATGGATCAAAAATAAAATCCTTACAAAGTACTGGTACGTGAACTTCTTTTCTTACTTCTGAAATGTATTCATATTTTCCTTGGAAGAATTTTTCATCTGTAAGCACAGAAATAGCACTAGCGTAGCGATCATAAACGCGAGCAATTTCCTTAGGACTAAAATCTGGACGAATTAGTCCTTTAGAAGGAGATGCTTTTTTGCATTCAAGAATAAATCTAGTTTGACCAGAGCTTAATGCATCATAAAATGAACGGTCAGATTTTTCTAAAGAATCCTTAAATTCTTCAAGTTTTAAGGATTCTTTTTTATTTTTTAACCAATCATATTTAGCGTTTAAAATGGTCGCAAGAACATTACCATTTATAGAAGCATGATTTAAGCGAGAATTTTGTAATAATTCCTCTCTTAAAGTACTACTTGGGGTTCTTGGGGCATTTGACATTTATTACTATCCTTGTTGGCTAACTGCTACAAATTTTTCTAACTGTTCTAATGCTTTACCGCTAGCAAGTTGCGCTCTTGCAAGTTCCACGCCTTCTTTGATAGAAGCAACGCGTTTGCCTAAGTATAAAAGTGCTGCTGTATTAGCAATTACAGAATCATTTTGAGCTGGAGTACCTTTACCTTGAAGGATCTTTAATGTAATTTCTTTGTTTTCGTGTGGTTCACCACCAACGATTTCTGAAATTTCATGATGTTCTAAACCAAAATCAGTTGGTTCAAAAGTTCCTTCTACAATAGAACCATCTTCTTTTAGTTCTGCGTATGAAGTAGTGCCATGTAGAGCAATTTCATCAAGACCTGCACCATGTGCCACAATCGCACGTTTAATACCATTTTGTTTTAATACATTGATTAAAGGTAAGATTAATTGTTTTTGATATACCCCTAAAAGAATATAATCAACGTGAGCAGGATTGGTTAATGGGCCTAGTAAGTTGAATAGGGTACGAGTTCCCATTGCTTGGCGTACAGGAGCTGCGAAGCGCATGCCTTTATGGTAAACAGGAGCAAACAAGAATGTTAGACCAATAGTGTCTAAACATATTGCAGCTTGTTTTGGAGGCATGTTGATGTTAACACCTAATTCTCTTAATAAGTCTGAAGCACCTGTCTTTGAAGAAACGGCACGGTTACCATGTTTTGCAACATGTAAACCAAGAGAAGATGCTAAAATAGCACTCATGGTAGAGATGTTGATAGTACCATAATTATCACCACCTGTACCTACGATTTCACCAACTTCGTAGTCACCAAGTCTCTTAAATGGAGTTGCTGCATTTATCATTGCGGTAGCAGCCCCTGCGATTTCTTCAGGAGTTTCACCTTTTAACTTAAATGCAGTAAGTAATGCACCAAGTTTAATTGGATCAATTTCACCATCAAATACTTCGTCAAAGAGTTTGGCTGTAGTTTCTTTACTTAAATTTTCTTCATTGTAAAGTTGATTACTTAATTCTTTAATGTTAGGTCTATCTTTGGTTACAAGATTGATAGTCTTAGTAAGTAAGTTAGCGCCATCTGTAGTCATAATAGATTCAGGATGGAATTGGAAACCTACAACTCTATCGTCTCTATTGATAACAGCCATTACCATACCATTAAATTCTGCTACAACTTCTAAACTATTAGGAATATTAGTTGCTACTAAAGAATGGTATCTTGCCACAGGAAATGGATTAGGTAAGTTTGAGAACATGTACTTATTAGTGTGGTTAATAAGAGATGTTTTACCATGCATAATTTCTGGAGCTGATTCTACCTTAGCACCATAAAATTGACAGATAGCTTGATGACCTAAGCAAATACCAATCATAGGGAACTTGCCACGACATTTGCCAATTAATTCAAGCATACAACTGCGTCATTTGGGGTACTAGGACCTGGAGATAAAACTAATACAGGTTCTTCTTCATATTTTGACATTTCTGCAATAATTGAATCTGCAGGAACAGAATTACGGTAAATCTTTACTTCGTGACCTAAAGTTCTAAATTGGTCAACAAGGTTATAAGTAAAAGAATCAAAGTTGTCTAATAAAAATATCGGGCGCATTAGAATATATCCTTAAGAGTCTTACCGTGAGCAATTGCAATTGCATTGATTACAGCAGCTGCTTTCTTTCTTGTTTCATTAGCTTCTTCTTGTGGTACAGAATCATTTACCACGCCACAACCTGCTTGAACATGTGCAACACCGTCCTTAACATATGCAGAACGAATAATGATACATGTATCCATGTCGCCGTTGCCTTTGATAAAACCTATAGCGCCACCATAGCTACCACGTCTTTGTTTTTCTGTGTTACGAATAAGCTCGGTAGCCTTGATTTTTGGAGCACCTGTAAGGGTACCCATATTCATACAAGCTTGATAAGTATGAAGAGCATCAAGATCATCTCTTAATTCGCCTTTTACGCGTGATACTAAATGCATTACGTGACTATATCTATCAACTGTTAATAGATCGTTTACGTATCTTGTGCCAGGCTTACTAATTCTTGCAATGTCATTACGAGCTAAGTCAACAAGCATTAAATGTTCTGCATTTTCTTTTTTATCTTGACGTAAATCTAATTCAATTCTTGAATCTAAGTCTAAGTCAATGCGAGTTCCATCAGCAGTAAAGCCTCTACCTCTTGTACCAGCAATAGGGGACATTTCTATTTCACGATTAGCTTCGGTATATTTTACTGAGCTTTCAGGAGATGCACCAAAGATTATGAAATCTTCATCTCTCATATAGAACATGTAAGGAGATGGGTTGGTATGTTTTAAACGGTAGTAAGCGTTGATGGTTGAAGGGCAAGGGATTGAGAATGTTCTTGATGGAACAACTTGGAAAATATCGCCTTTTTTAATGTTATTTTTAAGATTTTCTACAATTTTTCTAAAGTCTGCGTCGCTAATATCTGTGGTTACTTTTTCATTTGATAATGATATTTCATCAGGACGTTTAACTTCTTTGTAGTTTGAAAGTTTTGCTTGTAAATTAGCAACTCTTTCTGAGTATGCTTTTACTTGTGATTCATCAAAAGTAATTGCAGTGATAGTTGATTTCTTTGACTTATGATCGATGTTTACTAATAAATCAAGGAGGTAGAAACAATAATCAGGACAAGAATTGCTACCAACAGGAACTTCTGGTAATTTTTCTACAGAAGAGATTAAATCATAACCAAAAACCCCTGATAACATTAAGTCTTTTTTAGAACCTGATGTAGGTTCAATTGTTAATGTTTTACGAAGAGCATCAATTACGGTAATTGCTTTTAATCTTGAATCTTCATCAAGATTGGCATCAACTTCAGGATAAGTGATAGTAAAACCGTTTTCGTTGTCTGCTATTGTTACTTCTTTAGGAAGTACATTCTTTAATTTACTAGCGGCAAATTTACCGTTTTCATTTAAAATTTTTACTGTTACAACTTGTCCTAAACAAGAGATTCTTAAAGCAGAACTTATACCAAGCATACTATTGTTACCTGCTTTGGTATGAACTTCTAATGATTCAAGTAAAATGGTATTACTTTTATCTTCAGAGATTTCATAAAACAAAGCTAACGGATCCAATACGTATCCACTTTCAGCTTGAATGCCTTTATTGCAATTTTCCATATGAATTTCCGATATTAACGATATAAATTTAAAATTTTTATTTTACGCTTTGCAGTTACTTTTTTTATTTTTAAAACTAGTAAGGCCCGCATTGCGGGCCTTACTAGTATAAAATCAATACATGACAAAACCCACCCTTATTATCGAGTGCGCCACCAACCTTTTAAAGTTAATACAACTGAATTTGTCATGTTTATAAAATCCTTTTCTTATTATCTTGAGCGATAATTATTACGTGTCTGTATGTTAGATCAATTTTTTATTTGTTGCAAATTCTTTTTTGCTTAAAATTCAGCATTTTCCTATAAAAATAAGGCTCTTATCACAAAAAAAATGATAAGAGCCTTTCTTTTTATACTTTTACTTCGGTAATAAGCATTTATTACATATTCTTGGTATCAGTAAATAAACCAACCTTTAAGTCTGTTGCATGATAGATAGGTGTACCGTCTACTGATACTGTACCATCAGCAATACCCATGATTAGTTTACGCATAATCACACGCTTTAAGTTGATTGTATAAGTAATCTTATGAGCTGTTGGAAGAATTTGACCTGTGAATTTAACTTCACCAACACCTAAAGCACGACCTTTACCAGGACCGCCTTTCCAACCAAGGAAGAAACCAACTAATTGCCACATAGCATCTAAGCCTAAACAACCTGGCATTACAGGGTCACCAGGGAAGTGACAACCAAAGAACCATAAATCAGGATTGATATCCATTTCAGCAACAATGAGACCTTTATTATGTTCACCGCCGTTATCGTTGATTTCAACGATACGATCAATCATAAGCATGTTTGGAGCTGGTAATTGGCTATTACCTGGTCCAAATAATTCACCACGGCTACATGCTAAAAGTTCTTCTTTTGAAAATGAGTTGCGTCCTTGTTCACATAGTGAAGGTTTTTGTGCTGAGTTTTCCAACTTATTATCCTTTCATGTTCATTAAAATTTAATTGGGCAATAGTATTTTATAAAAATTAGTTTTAATTATTTAAATTTAAAATTTTATTAAAACTAAAATTAGCTTTTATCACTAATTACTAACTATTTAAGTTTTAGACCAAACTATACTTTATACAATGCTATTGTTTTCGCTCATATTATACAGTTAATTTATTATTGCATCTATTTTTTTATTTAAAGTGATTTTTTTATGCAAGCGAGCTTAACAAATAAAAAATTTAACTTTTAATACCAAAAAAAACAATAAACAGATAAAGTTGAGATAACTTTATCTGTTTTATGTATGAATTTATTAAATTTTGAAAAGTATAAATTTCAAAATTTATTTTTTATAAAAATTTTTGTTAGCGATTAAATAATGCGCTAAAGAGATTACTTAAGAATCCAGCTTTACTATTAGAGTCACTAGATAATTCTAAATTATCATTTATGATTTCAAATAAAGTTTGTTCTTTAGTTGTTTGGTTTTTAAGAGTTTTTTCTTTTTCGTTTACAGTACTAGAAGTGCTTTTTTCTTTAAAGCCTCCCTTGATTCCTGTTAGAAGTTCAATGGCTTCATCAACAGAAGTTACAGTCCAAATATGGAATTTCTTTTCTTTAACGGCTGTAATAATTTCTTCATCAAGAATTAAGGCTTGTTGGTTGCTTTCTGGAATGATAACGCCTTGTTTGCCTGTAATGCCTTGAATTTGACATAAACGATAGAAACCTTCTATTTTTTTATTAACGCCACCAACAGGTTGTACATTACCAAATTGGTCTACAGCTCCTGTTACCGCAAAAGACTGAGAAATAGGTTTGTTGGCAAGAGCTGATAAAATAGCACATAAACCAGTTAGTGAGGCACTGTCACCATCGATTTCACTATAAGATTGTTCAAATACAAGGTTAGCACTTACAGGAATAGATTCGGAGTAACCAAATTTATTAGAGAGATAACCATTTATGATCATCATAGCTTTAGTATGAATCTGACCTGCTAAATCTGCTTTATGTTCAATGTCCGCAATATCTCCATCACCGCCATTATGTATAGTAGCAGTTATACGAATTGGTTCGCCATATTCAAATTGTTCACCCATAGTTTGAATTACTGATAAACCATTTATTTGGCCTACAACATTACCATCAGTTTGCAACAGAAGTTGTTTGTTTTTATAGTAGTTACTTGAATCTTCTACCATGCTATTTAAGCGGAAGGTAATTGATTTTATAGTGTTTTGTACAATTTCTGCTGATACAGTAGGGTTATTTTGTCTTGTTGCAATACCAGAAGCTTCGCACATTATTGAATATATATTGTGCTCATTTATGACAAATTCACGTTGGCTTTCGGCATCTTTACAACTTTCTCTAATAATGTATTTTAAAGCATCATCATCGAATTCTAAGAAGTTATGCTTCTTTGCTAATTGTTTTAAGTAACGGTACATTACTTGAGTTTGTTGTTCTAATTCAAAGAAGCTATTAATGTCTGTTCTTAAATAAATGTAGTCTGTAAAGTTGATATCAAAACGATATAGTTCTGCAATTTCAATATAATTTCCAACTAAGATTATTCTTACATCTATAGGGGTAGGTTCTGGAGCAAAAAATGGCACTACATTGCCTGTAAGAGAATCTGTTGGGCTATCCCAATCTAAAACTCCAGATTCTAAGGTGTTTTTTAATTTAAACCATAGAGCAGGATTTCGGATAAGTTCTTCTACTTTTAAAATTAAATAACCACCATTGGCTTTACGTAAAAGTCCTGCTTCTAATAAATGTTGGTTTGAAAAAGTTGTACCATTTTCAGTTAAGTAATTAACCCCACCAACAACTTTTTCCAATTTATGCTTGAACCTATACTACAGGAAATTTGTTGCTTCATTGCTTACT
>ADGC01005049.1_pt1 | contig 10947 bp, 11 predicted proteins | sample 268048 | NCBI WGS metagenome assembly ADGC01 (sample SAMN02954255, study PRJNA42359) | wallaby gut metagenome | biome: terrestrial; feature: wallaby; material: gut; isolation source: foregut contents of Macropus eugenii | host: Notamacropus eugenii | place: Australia
TTTCTAATTGCAACGCGGCTTCACATCAGCATAAAGATTGCGACTTGATTGATTTGATTATTACTACCATAAATGTGCAAACCAACACCTAACATTGTTGTATTAGGAACTTCTTGTTCATAGGCATCGCCATTTTCATTTCTTGCATAATAAGGATTAGTATTATCATAGACTTGATTATCACGATATTCCGAAGAACCAAAATAGTTTCGTAAATCAATATTCTTATAACCAAGATCTTTAAATGCTGCTAATTCGGCTTCCATTGCAGAAATATAATTACTCCAACCTTGATGACTCAACATGCTATGAGCAAGTTCAAAATGTGCAAGTTCAAAACGTGCATTTCCTTTCCTCATTTCTACACCATTTACAGGTATTCCTAGCAATGCCCCTTTTAATACTTTCGAAACTTCATCCCCTTCAAAATAAACTCCACTACTTTGTTGAAAACCTACAACAAATTGTTCATCATTATTATCATGAACCAAATTTGCGGTATTTTTATTATTTTCTACATCAACAATTGGGGAAACTACAGCTGATTCTTTTGTTTCTAAATATGTTAATAATATTCCTGGTTTTATTTTATTAGGCTTTGATTTATCAAATATCCATTCCTTATTAGTTTCATCGTAATTCCAATATGAAACCAAATGTTGATCATAAATGGGTAAATTTTTATAAATATAAAAATTTACATTTTTATCTTCATATTTATTTAAAAACTGAGCTACAGAAACATCATTATTTTCATAATTTAAAATAATATCTTTCTCTTTCAAAATTTTTTTTACACCATCGGATAAACCTGTTAAAGCATCTTTCAAAAGTGTTCCTTCTGATAATCCTAAACCATGAGTTAATTCATGTAACGTTGTAGATAAAAGTTCTATATTAAAATCTTCATTCGGTATAGGATATGGCGATATAGCTCCTAAATTTGTATTATATTCTATGGTATAATAACCATACGGTTTATCATTAGTATTCCTTTCAAAAAAAGCCTTTTGCAAAGGCCCATATATTGAAGAAATATTAATTTCTTCTATTAAGTCGTCTTTAAATGTAGAAAATGTTTTCAAAAAATCTTCTTCTTGAGTTTTTTTTTCACCTTGAGAAGGTTCTTTTTTTACTATATCCTTTAATTCAAAATCAGAAAAAAAAAGCATTATTATCATAATAAGGATTACTTGCTAAACAAATTTTTACTAGTATTGGCTGTTCATATTTATAGTCTTTTTCAAAAATTGAAGACCAATATTTTGAAGCATCTAATATAGCTTGCTTTTCTTCTTCTTTTAATTGCCATTGAGGATGAATTATTTCATCTTTCTCTTTGTATTCTGTTGCAACACTATCTAAACCAATAAATTTAAAAATATTACGTTCATTGTTATCTGAAGCATTAACATTATTAGCAAGCGCCAATAGAATGGCAAAAGGAAGAATATTTAATGTATTTTTTTTCATATCCTCAACCTTAATTTTTTCTAAATATTATCCATATTGCTAATGATTATATAACAATAACATTGAAGACAATTCTACTGTGTTTACGTTTCTATAATTTAACTCTCTGTTTTAGATTTTTAGTTCTAAATTTGTGATAGTATCAGCACACGCCTTAATAAATTCCACATCATGAGAAACAATTATGATAGTAATATTATATTTAGCAATCATACTTCGTAATTGTTTAGATAAGTAGTTCATTGAATTAGCATCTAAACCACTAGTTGGTTCATCTAATAACATATTCTTTTTTGAAGCTATGGCACACGCTAATAATAATCTTTGTTTCTGACCACCTGATAAAGATAGTGGATGATTATAAATTTGATTTTTTAAATTTAAATCTTCCAATATTGTAATAGCTTTTTGTTCTAAAGTTTTTGCATCAAACTTATCGTGTTCTTCACGAGAAAAACTAATTAATACTTCATCTAATGCGGTTACTTGAGATAATTGATAATTAGGGTCTTGAAATACTAAAAAATTATTTTTTACAAAATCTTTTATTTTAACTTTTACTCCTTTTTCTGTTATATCTGCTTTAAATTTATAAAGTCCTGATAAACATTCTAATAGCATACTTTTTCCAGTACCATTAGGTGCGACTATAGCATTTATTTTTTGCGGTAAAAAAGAAATTTGTTCTATACAAAAATCATGTTTATGCCATTTGGTACTAAAGTTATTAATCACTATATAGTCTTTATCAGAAAGAGTAATTTGCTGTTTATTTTTAAAATAATCTAACAGTAATGTTGGATCATTATCCGTTTCAGAAATACTTCTTAAGCCAAATTGTGATATTTCTTTTGGTGTTAATTTGGTTAAATCTCCTTTATTTAAATTTTTTAATAAAGTTCCTTTTTCAAATAAAAAAGCCTTATCTGCAATATCCCATAAATAATACAATCTATGTTCTGCAATAATTACAGTCTGTCCAGCCTTTTTCCAACGTATTATTTGCTCTTTTAATTTTAAAACTTCAGAAAAATCTAAATTAGAAGAAGGTTCATCTAATAAAATAATTTTGGGGTTGGCAATCATTGTTTCAAGAATTGCAACCTTTTGTTTTTCACCTAAAGAAAGCTTTCGTACCAAACCTTTATCTAATAAAAATCTAGCATTTAAAGCATCTAAACTCTGGTCCATACGATTTAAAATTTCAGATTTGGGCAAGCCTAAATTTTGAGCAGTAAAAACCATTTCCTCGGCAATTCCGCTTACAAAAAATTGGTTTTTAGGGTTTTGCATCACATAACCTATTTCATCAGGTTTGGCATAATCTAAAGTCTTTCTTCCTAATATTTCGATATTACCTGTTACTTTTCCTTCATAAAAATTAGGAATTAAACTAGAGATTATTCTTAAAATTGAAGTTTTTCCGCATCCTGATTGCCCTAATAATAAGACTATTTCCCCTTTACCCACATTAAAGGAAACATTTTTTAGAATATCAATAGATGACAAATTAATATTAGCTTCTATTTGATTTTCATTTAACGGTAAAGTATTACTACTTTCTGTTACAGATAAAGATACATTGTCAAAAACTATCACGATAAAGCCTTACTATTTAATAAAAAATTTCAATGCATGCGACAAATACGCCAAACAATATAATTAACAAATCCTGAAAGCGTATCTTATTTTCATCCATAATTGTTCTATCATTGGTAGCAAGACCTCTTAACATTGCAGCAGCTGCTAAGTCTGAACTAATCTGTACCGCACTTGATATTAAAGGAATAATTCTCCCAACCATACCTTTAACCCCTCTTTGTTTTAAAGCTTTATTAATACGTATATATTCAGAAACTAATACTTCAAAATAAAGAAAAATAATAGTTAAAGGAATGATAACCACATTAGGTATTTTTAATTTCACAAGTCCTGAAATAAAAACAGAATCAAGAGTAGATATTCTTAAATATCTAGCAGCCATGACACTTGGTATTATTAAAACTAAAAATTGATTTAATATTAGAGCAATTGTTTGTAATCTTCCTGTTAAAAGATCTTTATAAGTCCAAAATAAACCAAAAGATAATAGATAAAGCACCAAAATCACAATACTTTGTATGCGATAACGTTTTATACCAATAAGCAATAACATCGGAATTATGGCAAAAGAAATCGCAAATGTTACTTCAATATTATTGCTTGCAAACATTGCAAGCATTGGTACTAGCAATAGCATTAAAATTTTTGTACGAGGATCTAAAAAATCATGACCAAATTCAGGTATTAACATTAGATAATTCCAGCTTTTCTAAAATGTTTTTTTACTAGAGCTTTAGCAACAAAGCCACCAAGAATTCCAAAAATAATACATGATGCAATCAAACAAGGGGCAATCCCAAACATAGTAAAAAATTGAGTATCTGCAATAAATTCACTACCATACTCTTGATGTTCAGACCAATAACTATCAGCAAAAAATATTAAAGGAATAAAACTACCAAAAACCCATAAACTAAAAAATCCATGAGCAATAACATGACTTGTTAAACTAGTATAATTACCTTTCTTACGAATTATTTCAGAAATAACACCACCTAACACACAAACAGGTAGCGACCAAATTCCCATTCCTGTAAAAAGCAATAAAAGACCTAGTAATATAGACATTAAAAGTACAGGTCCAAACTTTTTATTTCTTAATGAAAAAACTATCCATGGAATTGCACAGAAAAAAGGAATAAATACACAATATAAAGGCATTAAGATTGGTAAAAAACCTATTGGCATTACTAATACACAAATTAAAAACATTAGTGCTGTAAAAATACCTGTATCAATAAGTTCTTTAATGGATAACATTTTAAAAATCCTTATATAAAAATTAGAGCTATTTAAATTTTTTTGTAAAAACTTAAATAGCTCGATTATTATTATGCTTTTACTCTAGTTAAAGACACCAAAGCTTCACCGTTTTCAAAAATCTCAAAATCAACTGCTGTATGATTACCATTAGTTATTCTGAATAGTTCTTGTTTTTCTTGTTCTCTAACAAGATTTTGAAGTTCTGAAACTCCCATAAAATTAAAAATTTGTGCATAAATACAATCTGTAATTTTGAAAGTAATTTTATCCACTGTCGCTTCTTGAATTGAGGCTTTTAAAACTCCATCATCTTGATAACCTTGTAGAAAAGCCAAATAATATTCACGAATCGCATTATATGAGTCTTGCATTAAGTTAATGTTTTCAGGTCTTGGCCATAACCAATGCATTTCCATACCACCAGTTTCTAAAAACATCTCACGATATTCTGAAAAAGCTTTATCTTGACCTACAAGTTCCCTAAACATGCTATAACCAGATGTAAACATTGCCATATCTTTTATGAGTTTGGCTCTTGAAACTATATTATTATTACCAAATTCTTTAGTAATTTGCTTTTCATGATTTTTCCATCTGAACATCATTTTGGTAATGAACTTAGCTAAACCCAATTTACTTAAATTTTGTTTTAAAGAACTCCAAACTTTGGCATCCCATAAATATTGAGTTTGTACACTTTGCATTCTTGGATGTTGTAAAGCTGTATACCAATTTTTACCAAAGTTTCTTAACTTATTAGGTTCTGAAATATCAGATTCTAACCATCCAAACCAATCATGATTCTTCTTAAATTCAACATTTGCATCTTTAAATACATAACCTAATCTCTGTAGTTCATTTTCAATGGCCTTATTGCTTTCAGAAGACAATAAATCGACTGTATAAACACCATTTTTTTCTTTTAAATTATCATTAAAATAAACTGATGCAACGGCAGCACACATTGCAGCTGTTAAATCATAAGATGAAATATCCCCCATTAAAACTAAACCTTTCTGAGGTTCATTATCAGGATAAACTGTTACAATAGTGTCTGGATCCGATTTCGGAGTTCCTTTCATTTTTTGTCCACCTTGATAAAATTGCTTGGCAAGTTTTTCTGTTTTTTTACCACTTGCATTTATTAGAGAAATAAATTTAGCAAGACTTGGTGGGAATCCTTGAATAGCAAATCGCGTATCAAAATTTTTTATTGGATAATTAACATTATCGTAACGAGATGATGCGAGAGCAGGGATTTCAGGACTAGAATAAGGAATTGAGGCTATACTCTTTAAATGACCTTCAAAAGTAAAATTACTTGTTTTAGAACTCCACGGAGTTGGAATTATTTGTATTTTTCCATCCTTTAAAGCCATAGTTTTCTTTTTAAAATTAGATAACATAGAATATGGACTCGATTTTCCACCACCATAACGCGACCCCATATACATTCTTGAACTGTAGTTACCACTTAAAGATAACTTTCTTTGGGTTAAATTTCTCAGCATTAAAGAAGTAATACCAGGAGATAATCCCATTCCTGATAATAGTAAAACATTCTCTTTAGTTGCTTCTTCATGAAGTTTTAAAATATCGATTAACGCAGCACCACTATCATTAATATCAATTAAATTAACTTTTGCTTTTATTGCAATTTTATGTAAAGTATCTTTTAATAACTCCATAGGCCCAATAGCTGAAATTACTAAATCAAAATCCTTTAAAATTTTAATTGAATTATCTTCGTTATAAACATCTACTTCTACGAATTTTATACCATCTTCAAATTGTTTTTTGGTTCTGCCACCTGCTGTTATACTAATACAAGGATTTAAAAATTGCAGATATCTAATAATGCGACTTCCTGTTTCGCCACTTGCTCCCAATACTAAAATCTTTTTTAAATCCATCATAATCTCCTTATTGCTCGTTATCTTTTTTTTCTTCTATTTTTTATTGGTTTTTACTTTTGCATTACTTTATTTTTTATTATTGAACTTATTTATTTGGTTATAATCTCTAATAAGTTAGCCTCAAATAAAGCATCTAAAATAATTTTTGCAGAAATGGTTTCATGTAAGCTTCCTTTTATTGCTAAAGTATCTTTATTTAAAACAGCAAGAGCAGTAGTTCCTAATACAATTCCTGTTCCTTTATATGTATCAGAAGCACTAATGATGAGCTTATGATTTGATTTTGCTTTCCTTTTACTTCAACATTTATAGCGTAATAAGGAACATCTTTTTCTAAATCTTTAGCGGCTGCTTTTACTAATCTTTTGGCAGAAGCAAAAACTTGTTCATTGTTTTTAAAACGTTTAAACATTTGCGTAAACATTAAAGATAATGCAGCTTTTTTACCAATATTTGCCCCCATATACATCTAAATTAGAAACGTCATTTTCCTGGGCTAAACGAATTAATTCTTCTGAATGCAATAAAAATACAGAAAGCTTATCAGTTATTTTTGGGAAATTAGTTTTCTTAAATGCTTTTAGGAATGAAACCTTTTGTAATTTTTTATTAACATAGTGCACGGTACCAAGTGGAGGATATCCAAAACCACTCATACCCCAAATAATATCCACTGAAGAAGAGTAACTCCAAGCATCTCTACCAACATACTCTTCTACTAATGAATCAATCGTTTCATTAGGATACTTTGCTTTAAATGAAGCAATAACGCTTAAGGGAAAAATAGCAGAAAGACCAGGAAGTAATCCTGCATTTATAATTACAGGAGCTTTTATTTGATCTGTATTTTTAGTATCTAAAAATTTAAAAGCAGGATCATAACCTCCAACATCAACACAAGCGACCCCCTGTTCAATACAAGCTTCTAAGACTTTTGTACCTACAAGCATTGATGGACCAACCCCTGAAATTACCAAGTCTTTATCTTGAATTGCCTTTTTTAAATCTTCATTATTAAAAACATCTAATGACAAATATTTAATACGTTCTTGCTGTGTCGCTTTTAAATTTGCAATATTAGGTTTAGTTTTTCGAGTTGCAACAGTAATTATTGTGCTTGATTTTGATAATAAAATATTAATAGCTTCTTCTGCGACTCTTCCTGTGCCACCAATAAATAATACGTTTTGCATTTCAACCTCATTGCTAAAAAATAATCTATCACTAAATGTCTTATGAAAAATGTTTAAAAGAAATAACTTGCTCCTATTTCCACAAAATCATTCTTGGCAAAATCAGCATACATACTGCTACTTATGCCACCACCTATATCAAAATATCTTGCTCGAACCTTAAAACTATCTGATACCGCATATTCTGCATAAACTTCAACTGTATGCTCATTGTGATAACCAAGAAATCCACTTACACCTAGTGTTAAAGCTTGATTAAAGTATTGTTGATTCAAGGCATATGTTACGCCGTAATCATCTTGTGATGCCTGATACCAATCATGAAAAAATTGAATATTCGCATATATGTCATAATCAAAATTTCGGTCCCAACCTAAAATGTATTCAACTCTTTTGTCTAAATATAATTTCCCTAATTTGTCATACATTGCAGCTTTATCTTGAAAAGCAACTTCTGCCCTAATGGTCGAATTTTCAATAGTAGCAGCAGCAAGTAAAGAATAAGTTCGCTGTCTAATTGGTTCTAGTTTTACGCATAACTTATCCTGATATCTCGAAGTCATTACTGGAATATCACTTAGACCATTATGAAAAACAACCCCAATATCAAAACCTTCCCCGTATACCATATGTCTTAAAGCAAATTCAGGTTTGTGCGGATTAAACTTTTCTTCAAGAGATATCTCATTACGTTCTGCTGATTCTCTTAAAGAATACACTGTACTTAACTCCCATGGAGAATCTTTTTTAGCCTTACGTCTTTCTTTGCCAATTGGTAAATATACAAATTCAGAAGTACCAAGAGCACTACCTACTTGCAACTTTGCCGCCCATGAAGAAAATCTTTTTAAAGTTCTACCACTTGCTATTGGATCTTTAAAATCTAACGCATTTAATAAATCCGTGGTTGTAACGCCATCAGTAACCGCCCAAGAAATACGCTGTTTACCTAAAGCATAGGTAATGCCATTTTGATTACTAAAACTTAATGAATCTGAAATATAAGCTTCATACAAAGTGGCACTTGTTTCTTCATGCCACTTTCTTGCAGCTTCATCATAGTCAAACTTAGCATTAATAAAGGCATCAATTGGACCTGTTATCTTTAAAGAAGTATCTAATCTTAAACGAGAGGTTTGGTAGCCATGTCTTACGATATTCTTACGAATAGTTGTATCAATTATCCCTGAAAATCTATAATCCCAACTATCCCAAAAAGTTTTTTCTTGCAAAGATTCTTCTTTTTCATCTAACGTTGTTACCGATACCAAATTCGAACTTTGACTTTCGGTATCAATATCAAAATCAAAAGGGTCAGCACTTGCCAAACAAACATTACCCATACAAGAACATAAAATTAAATAGCTTACCAACCTCTTTGACATTTAACGCTTTAAACTCCCTTGATCAAAAATAGCTTTATCAAGTTCCGCGTTATATACCACATCGGTGTACTGCAATAAAGTGCGTCCAGATTCTCCTTCTTTTTGCATAATTAATTTGGTTGGAGTCCAAATGTTTGCAATGTTCTTCCACGCGCCAGCTAACATTGTTTTAATATGTTTTTTATTTTTTCCATAATATTCAATTTTTACAGGTGATTTATATTCTTGATCGACATATACAATTCTTTTGGAATATCCTGTTTCATTAGCTTTACTAGCAAGTGGAGTAGATTCAATAATCCAAACAGCTCTATCATTTACTTTGTCTTCTTTGATAAAGTTATGTTCATCTAAATCAACACTTCTATAATCAATGTCTTCTAATGCAAAATCACTGCGCATAAAAGCATTTTTACGGCCACCACCACTAATTCTTCTTACTAAAGATTCAGTAGGTAAAAACACCCATAAATCATTATTTTTAGAAATATCAGCATAACTTCTTGATAAAAATTTAGTATCTTGAATATCTTTTGGAGCGATAAAATTAATTAAGGAATGACGAATATTGCCATTATCTTCTTTTAAGATATCCATATTCATTTTTCTAACTAACTTTTCAGTTCCGCGTTCAATAACCATTACTGCACTACGCTTGGCATTATCACTTGTATCTTGCTTATCAACCATTAATGCTATTTCTTTGCCTGTGATAGCAAAAGCAGAACTCATTCCCAAACTAAATAACACCACAAACTTTAATATATTTTTCATTTAATGTTCTCCTATAAAAAACTCTTTAGAAATCGCTATACCTATGCTTCTTTTCCAAAAGGTTTCATAAGTTTTAAAAAAGCTGGTGCAATAACTAAATCGCAGAACAACGCAAATACAAAAATAAATATCGAAATTTCAGCAAAATGACGTGGACTTTCCCATTTTGATAATAAGAACCCACAAAAACCAACAGCTGTAACTAAAGTGGTGTAAGCTAAAATTTTGCCAATACTTACAAAAGTTCTAAAGTAAGCTTCTTTATATGAACGATATTTTTCAAAATTTTGTTGATAACGAGTAAAGAAATGCACTGAGTCATCAATACATACCCCTAAAACTATCGGAGCTAAAATTACAGTTATCATATTGATACGAAAACCTAAAATTCCCATTAGACCTATTGCAAAAATTGCAGGAATAATATTAGGAATCATAGAAATAAGACCAAGCTTAAATGAGCGTAAAAACAACATCATAACTAAGGAAATAGTTACGAAAGCACTGATAATGCTCCAAAATTGTCCTTCGTAAAGATAATTTGCAGTATCTGATAATAAAGCTACACTACCAGTTAATGTAATATTACGATTTGGCATTTGAGTTTTTAAGAACTCATTAACCTTATCTTTAATATCATTTAAAACACTAGTTGAAATTGAAGAGGTACGTGCTTGAATTCTGGCATTTTGATATGACAAACTTACAAATCTTTCCATCTCTGCACCACCACCTGACTCATATAAGAAGATATTTTCAGAAAGTGCATTTTGAGAATCTGGTAATTTATAAAAATCTTCATTACCTTCATGAATAGCTCTATTAACTTGCTTAATTTGATCTATTAAACTAGAAGTTTGAGTAATTTCAGGAATTGTTTTTAAAAATTCTTGGAATTTATCCATATCTTGTAGTAATGACAGATTCTTTATACCTTGTTCTTCATCTGCTTTTACCACAAATTCTAAAGACATTGAACCACCCATCTTTTCATCAACGTACTCAAACGTTTGTCTTAAAGAATCTTGTTTTGGTAATTCTTCAATAAATGCAGTATCTATATTTAATTTAAACAAACCACTCATCATAATTAGAGTTATTGCAAAAAATACTACTAAAATACTTTTTGAATATTTATCTGTTAAATAAGCAATCTTTAAAAATGGATTTTTGGTTTTATTGTCAAAAATTGTAGTTATAGCTTGTTCTTGCGATTTTAATTGAGATGTATTATCTGCAATGGTATTCGATTTATTAGGCTTAATTCTTGAAAAGCTTAATGCTGGCATCGCAAAAATAAAGGTCAAGCCATACGCTATCATAGTACCAATAGCGGCCATT
>ADGC01011554.1_pt1 | contig 10926 bp, 7 predicted proteins | sample 268048 | NCBI WGS metagenome assembly ADGC01 (sample SAMN02954255, study PRJNA42359) | wallaby gut metagenome | biome: terrestrial; feature: wallaby; material: gut; isolation source: foregut contents of Macropus eugenii | host: Notamacropus eugenii | place: Australia
TGCCGATATCAATGCCTTTGCCATTGGTGCCGCCATGGTGGACCCTGCCGCAAAAATTTATCTGCGATGGGCAAGCGTCCAGACACTGGAGGAATGGGAAACCATTGTTGAAAAAGAAGATATCCGCGTGATCTCCGGTATCAGCATGATCCGTCCGAAGGATGCATCCCGCGAGTACGGTGTCTTCCGCGTGGAGGATGACGGAAGCATTACAAACCTTGCCGCCTCCTTCTGGGACTGGGGAAAGTATTATGAACTGATGCTTGAATCCATCGTAAAGGGGGAAACTGCGGTAAAGTTATCTTCTCAGACAAATGTGTCTTTAAACTATTGGTGGGGACTGTCGGCAGGCGTGATCGACATTATCTGCTCGGATAAGCTTTCCTACTACTCCAAAAAGATGCTCGATGTTCTGCGCCGCGGTATTATTTACGGTAATCTGAATCCATTTGACGGGGAACTCCATTCGCAGACCGGTATCATAAAGCCGGCCGATTCACCGCGGCTTACTGCGGAAGAAATCGTGTCTATGGACTGGCTGAATGACAATGTCATCGGTACGATTCCTGCCAAAGACGAGCTGATCACACCGGTAGCAAAGCAGGCGGTGACAGTCAGCGGTATTCTGGATAAATAACTTGAATTAATAAAGGAAAATTTATGAATATATTAGTATTGGCGGATACAGAAAAGCGCGCTTTCTGGGATTATTTTGATAAAGAACGTTTTCGGGATGTGGATTTGATTTTGTCTGCCGGGGACTTAAAGGCTTCCTATCTGGAGTTTCTCGTAACCATGACAAACTGCCCGCTTTTGTACGTCCGTGGCAATCACGACAGCCACTATGACAAGAAGCCGCCCCTTGGCTGCATCGATATTGACGATAAGATCTACGATTTTCACGGTCTGCGTATTTTGGGTTTAGGCGGTTCCATGCGCTACAATAACGGCAAGGATATGTATACAGAGGCAGATATGAAAAAGCGCATTCGCAAGCTGAATGCCATGATTGCGCTCCATAACGGATTTGATATATTGCTGACCCACGCTCCCGCCAAGGGCTATGGCGATATGGAAGATATCCCTCATCAGGGATTCGAATGCTTCAATGAACTGATCGAGCGCTGGCAGCCAAAGTACATGCTCCACGGACATGTGCACAGGGAATACGGTAATTTCCAACGGGAATACACCCACTCTACAGGCACCAGAATCATTAACTGCTACGAATATTTTGATCTTGAAGTAGGAAGCGAAGAATACCCGCCCCAGGGCAAGACCGGATCCAAATTATATGATCTGTATGTAAGCCTGATGGGCGACCCGAACGGACGAATCAACCATCCGCAGCGTACAGATGACTTTTTCAGGTAATAATGTTGGCTGGAACAGCTGAATATTAACAGAGGACAAGCTGAATATTAACGGGGAACAGGCTAGAGCCGGGGAATGATCTAAAACCGGAGAACAATATAAAACCGGAGAGCAAAATGATGGAATTCCATCAGATTGTTCCCCGGTTTTATTTTACATTAAATATTACGGTCCGGCATTATATCGAATCTTATGCTATTAACGGCCCGGCATCTATACCACAAGTGTATCCTTTACCGCTGTCTGCAGCGACCACATGCGTACAAAGGCTTCGCCGTGAATCATAAAGTTCTCTTCCGCTTCTGTCGGGAATACGCGGGATGTGAATACCGCATCTCCGTCATTTACGAAGATTTCCACCGAGCTTCTGTCGATAAATACGCGCAAGTGGGTCAATCCGTCTTCCAGATACCGAACGCGCACCTCTCCCTGATCCTGATTGAAACGGTTGTCCATTTCACTGCGGTCCACCTTAATCTCACTTGTCTGCTCGTTATAGGAAATATGCAGTCCGCCGGTTCCGTCTGCCTTTGTAAAGAGATTCAGATCCAGATCTCCCGGGCGGCAGTAGAGAGCAATTTCACATACTCTCGGAAGCCATGCAACATCTCCGATCTGATAATCGTTCAGATTAATTTCCATATCGCGAAGCTGCTTTAACGCCGGCAGCGGCTGCTGGATCAGGCGGCGTCCGCGCACCTGAAGTTCTCTTGGCAGCGTCAGGCATCCGGACCAGTTTTCTTCATCTGTCGGATAAGAAGAATCCGGCAGGCCCATCCATGCTACAAGAACCGCTTTATCCTCATCCTGCACATTGTTGGCGCATTCAGCCGCATAGGAATCAAATCCGAAATCCAGCACGTGGAACTGTCCGAGCGGTGTAAATACAAGCTTTTCCCAATCCATATCTCCTAAAATATAGCCGTTATGATTGGTGGAATCTCCCCGGCCGGCAATCTTTAAATGCTGCGGACAGAAGATCAGAACATCTCTTCCGCCGATCCGCTCAATGGATGGACATTCCCACATGTCACCAAACTGTTCAAAGCCCGGCACCGTAAGCTCCCCTGCAAAATTCCATCCGTGAAGAAGATCTTCGGATTCGTATACGATTACACGTCCCCAGTGATCTTTTGACTGTGCTCCAAGAAGAATATAGTACTTTCCGGTTTCCTTTCGATACAGGATTTTGGGATCTCTCTGGTGCTCTGTGTAGCCGTCATGCGGACCGAACAGGGGCAGCGGATATTTTTCCACCCAGCCGTCATCCTTTAACTTGGCAAGACAGGTGTATGCCCGGCGGGTCCAATCCTCATCTCTGTGATTTCCTGTGTAATACAGATACAGCGAATCCCCGATCGGCATGGCAGAACCGGAGTATGCACCCTTGTTGTCGTACTCCCGGTCAGGCATGATGCATACACCAAGATTGGTCCAGGAAATAAGGTCCTTTGAAACAACATGGTACCAGTACTTTAGGCCATGCACGGCCCCCCATGGACACCACTGATAGAACAGGTGCCACTTATTATCGTGCCATACAAAGCCGTTGGGATCGTTTAAAAGTCCGGTCACCGGCTGTACATGAAACTTTTGACGGTAATCGGATTTTGAAATTTCTTCATGCATTCCCCACAGTTCCTGCGGATCCTTTAGGACACGGTAGCGCTCTTCTTTTGTCCACTCTTTCATAGGCACCTCCTGATTCTATATATTCATTTGGTAAAATCGTACGATGAATTTGTATATTTCATTGTAGTTGTGAAATCGATTGCAGTGCAACAGAAGCTCAAGCTCTTCATATTAATACAAAACATATATCCCAACGTTGTTTTTGCATAATTTTAAGTGAAACCGTTTTTACTTTCCTGCATACCTTCCGGGGTGCAGGCAAAAAAGGGGCTGTGAAAAAATCAAAATCCTGACTCTTTCACAGCCCCTGCATTATTATGCAACTATTATCTCAAGCTTTTTACTTAAGCCTTATTACTTAAGCATTCTTTACTTATGCCTTCTTTGTCCTCTTTCTATAGTTAAGAATAAGAAGAACTTCCCAAAGAACTAACAGAATAACTACTGCAATATTAACAGTTCTGAGGATTGTCTCCCAACGATTTGGCTGGATAGACATCTCGATACCTTTTTCTGAATACTGACGGCTGTTAGCTACGGTATAAAGGATATTCTTAGCAGCTCTTCTCAATTCGGTTACAGCACCTGCTGATTCTGTATACTTCATGTCGTTTGCTGCTGTAGCATAGTTAACGAGCATGATGTCACCACCGTTACGGATAGCCTGATCTGCATTCATGTAACCGTAAACACCGAAATAGTCAGTCTCTACCAATCCGACAAATCCCCACTCATTACGGAGAACATTTGTTAACAGATTATTAGAACCACCTGCCCAACGGTTGCCGATGTAGTTGAATGCACTCATAACTGCATGAGAATTACCAACCTTAACAGCCTTCTCAAATGGCTTCAGATAAATTTCACGGATTGCCTGCTCGTTAGACCATGTACAAACCATCTCTGTACGGTTTGTTTCCTGATCGTTTAATGCAAAATGCTTCATATAAGCGTAAACGCCGTGATCCTGTGCACCAAGAATTGCATTTGCTGCAATAAATCCTGAAAGAACACCATCCTCTGAGTAGTACTCGAAGTTACGTCCTGCAAATGCTGTACGATGGATGTTCATCGCCGGGCCGTACCAGCCTGCTGTATCCATTTCGTCTGCCATTGTTCCGATGGAATCACCGAATGCATAAGCAAGATCATCATTCCATGTACCGGAAATTACAACGGCTGCCGGGAAACCTACGGAACCCTGACCTGTAAAGTTATTGTTGATTGAAGCAGGACCATCACAGTCGTTGGTTCTGTACTTCTCAACGGATGCGATTGCTGCAGTCTGGTAACCACCAAGAGATGTTAAACCGTTCATCTCTTCAACAGTTAACTGATCCATGAAAGTATCCCACTGTGCGTCATCATAGTCGAGGCCTCTCATATCTACAAGCTTAAGACCTGCATCCTTGCCTGTTGTCGGCATCTCTGCATCCGGATCTTCATCTTCTGCCGCAGCTGCCTCGTCATAGTTAGATACATTCTTAAATGTTGCCTTTGCATCTGCCGGCATCTCGAAGCTTGCCGGAGCTGCAGTTGCTTCTGCGTAGTTTGCGAAGCTATCAGCACGTGAAAGGTAAGTTACTTCACCTTCTGCATAATCAGCGAACTGGTTTGTTGCTGCAACACCATCGCTCTCACGCTTATTGTTCTCATCGTATGTAATTGTATCAGCCACATTCACATTCACGCTGTCAATTACATTGTGTGAATCAGAATTAATAGATACGATATAATCGCCTGCCTCTAATACATAGCAGCCAGCACCGTATGTATCATAAGAAGCCATATCTTCCTTGGCAAATGTTAATGTAACTTCCTGAGGAAGCACCCGGGCTCAATGATATCTGTCTTATCATATGTGGATCAGGTTTGCTGTACTCTTCTCAATTCCGCCGTTTGTATACGGAGGATTGAAGTAAACTTCTACTACATCCTTACCTGCAACATCGCCTGTGTTTGTTACATTAACGGTAAGAGAAACTTCATCACCATCGGTTGAAGAAGATGTGATCTCCTGGCTGAATGTTGTGTAGCTTAATCCATATCCGAACGGATACTGAACGGTCGTGTCATAGTCGATGAAACCCTCTGCTGCAGCAGTCTCATAGAACTTGTAGCCGACATAAATGCCTTCTACGTATCTAACAAATGTCGGAACGGCCTCAGGGCTGAACTGTGTTGCCTCAACCTTGAAATCATCCATGTTTGTATACGCAAAGAAACCTGCATTGTTCCAGGTCGGAGCATTCTCAAGCTCATATGCAAATGTGTCTACCAGACGACCGGACGGGTTAACCTCACCGGCAACGACTCGGCCGAAGCCCTCAAAACCGGACTGACCTGTACCCGCGCACCACAGTGCGCCCTTGATCTGATCGTACTCATCGATGAAGCCGAGCTCGAACGGGTTAGCACCGTTGTAAACAACGATGACATTGTCGAAATTCTCGCAGACAAGAGCGAGCATCTCTTCCTCACGGTTGGTCATCTGCAGGAAGTGATCGCCTGCATCCCAGTCGTTGCCATCATTTAAAGTGTCATCATAAGACATCATTCTGCTGTCGAAATATGTGCCATCGACAACTGCCTTCATATCTGTCGGGAGGTCAGCACCTTCGCCGCCTACGCGGGAGATAACGACCATTGCTGTGTCGGAGAATGCCTTTGCATTGTTCATCAGGTCATCGCCGTACAGCTTTACGTTCGGCTCCGGTAATGTCCAGTCCTGTGCCCACATACCAACCTGCGGATGCTCTGCCTGATACTCTGTGTAGAAATCTGTAAGCTCCGTATTTGTCTCAATACCGGCATCGTTCAGACCCTGGATCAGGTCAATGGTCGGATACTTATCATTTAAAGCACCTGATCCTGTACCACCGTAGCAAGGATTGGTTGAGCCCCAACCGAAGACATTGAGTTTTCCTGAAGAAACCGGAAGAATACCTTCCTCATTCTTTAAGAGTGCAACACCTTCTTCCACAATTTCCTGAACAAGCTCTGTTGCAGAAGCCGTTGATTCTTCGCTGATCGTGCTGACCGGCTTACCTGCTACAGAAGTAAGAAGTGTAGACATCGGTCCCTGGCAGATCATGTTTGCGATAATGCAGATACCGCCAACGAGTGCGATCAGTGCCTCACCGCGGATGAGACGCTTCTTTGGCATGTCCATCTTTTTTACTGCTACAATAACGACGATTGCTGCCACTAAAAGTACAGCAGCAACGATCAGGTAGGTTGAGATGCTACTGATAACGCCAATAACATCATCCATATTAATAGATAACATCTTATTTCCTCCCTCCATGTGAAAAATAATGTTATTAATAGATGATCTGATTATATCAAAATAAATGAACTGTACCTTTTTTGGCACAAACTGCATGATTTTGGCACAAACTGTCGGATTTCATGCATAATCTGCAGTTGACAAATAATTCCACGCACAGAAAAAACCGGGCAGATGCCCGGTTTTTTCCAGTAGAGTGTATGTTTATCAGGGAGTGAATTGATGAAATTAATAAAATTAATAAATTGCTTAAGCTGCCTTAGGTGTTTCCGGGAAGATGATCTTGTTAACAAAGAAGAATACAACCATGGATACACCGCCCGTTTAATACAGTTGTTCCGATATTGTAGATCCAGTTCGGTACGAAGTGGCCGGCTACGGCTACCCATACACAGTTGATGGAGTTTACGATACAGGTAATGATGATAAATGCAAGCACATACCATGCGATCTGCTTGTACGGCTTATCGTGATTACGGAATACCACAAGCTTCTGGATCGGGAAGTTGATAACCTCACCGATGACCATGGCTACCATGTATGCTGCAAAGTATGCAAGGCCGCCCTGTGCTGCATCGTATCCTAAAATATTCCATGTAAACGGAATTCCGAATAAGGTTACCGGAACTGCCGGCCAGCCGAAGGATCTGCTTCCTAAGCCTGCGAAGGCTGCCGGAAGGAAGGTTAAAAGTAAATACTTAAATACGGTGATCAGGTTACTTACGATAACGAAAAGTCCGCCTTCTCTTACCCACTTTGCTGCGCCCGGGTGTTTCTCGGCGAAATTATTCCAAAACTGCATGATGTTTTCCTCCAATGCTTTCTTTAATAATACGAATTTACTTGCCTTCTCTCATTTCCTTCACGTACTTCTTGTTGGCGCTTCGATTGCGGAAGAAACCGCCGATCACGCCGCCTAAGCCGCCCCAGAAATGACCGTTTACCATCTTCATGATAGAATCAACCATTTCCATTGAAACCATACCGCCGCTCATCTTTGCGATTGCTCTAAACGGCATGTTCCAGATGAAAAGAATGTTAAGATCCGGCTTGCCGGCATCCTCAGACTTCTTCTTCATGGAAGCCAAACGGTTGTAAACAAATCTTGCAAGACCGCTCTTTGCGTAATACAGCTGGCAGATGGCGTCGTTTGAGGTTAACACGCCGTCCCATTCACCCTTCGGGATTTCTCTGCCGTAAAGGGTCTTAAACTCTGCATCGGAAACATTCTCAATATTTCCGGAATAGTAAGAAGCAAGTGCCGCTGCATCCGGCAGGGTGTTCTTTCCGACAGCAGCAACTGTCTTAGATGCTGTCAGACGGATATCCTCACAGGAAGCTCCGATTCGGATCTCGTACGCACCGCCTTCTACTTCCCAGCAATCATCCGCATTGTTCCAGTAGCGGAAGGATCTTTCATCAAAGGCAATGCTAACCTTTTTAGATTCTCCGGCCTTTAAGAATACCTTGGCAAACCCCTTTAACTCCTGCTCAGGACGGAAGATCTTTGCATTCGGAAGTGCAATGTACATCTGAGCAACTTCTGCTCCGTCTGTCTTACCGGTGTTTGTTACGGTAAAGGTTACGCCGTCTTCAGAAACCTGAAGATCGGAGTACTCGAATGTTGTATAGGAAAGTCCGAAACCGAATGGGTAGCGAACTGCCTTTTTCTTTTTCTGGAAATAACGGTATCCAACATAGATACCCTCACGGTATTCGCTGTTTCTCTGCTCTGCCGGATAGTACGGTGTGGAAGAAACATCCTCATATGCTAGCGGATATGTTTCTGCAAGCTTTCCGGACGGGTTCTCACGACCTGTTACAAGATCAAGGATCGCACCGGCGCCGCCCTGTCCGCCGAGGTATGCATGAAGGATAGCCTTGCAGTTATTTTCCCATGGCATTTCAATAGAGCTGCCGGCACTGATCACACCAACGACATTCTTATTTACTTCATTGATTGCCTCAAGCACGGCAATCTGGTTTGCCGGGATTCGCATATGACCACGGTCAAGACCCTCGGACTCGCTCATTTCATCAAGACCGAAGCAGTACAGAACAACATCTGCTGCAGCTGCCACAGACTTTGCCTCCTCAAGAAGTGCTGCATCGTCTTCACCGGTTCTCTTATAGCCACGTGCCATCTGCACAACATCAAAGGTATCCTCGGAAGCGGCAAGCTTCTCTAAAGTATCTAATTGGGTGCAGTTAACTACGGAAGAACCGGCACCCTGATATCTTGGATCAAAGGCGAAGTCACCGATGATTGCTGCCTTAACACCCTTCTTTAACGGAAGGATATTGCCCTCGTTCTTTAACAGAACTGCGGAATGTGCGGCTGCCTTTCTTGCGATGGCGTGATGTGCCGCCTCGTCAAACTTGTCGGAGCCGTAAGCCTTGTAAGCCTTTGAAGTTTCAAGAACCGCGTCTAAAAGAGCGTCCACTCTTTCATCAATAACAGACTCGGCAAGCTTACCTTCTTCTACTGCCTTAATTAAGATTCTTGCAGAATCAAGACCCGGTGTCGGCATTTCCAGTTCACTGCCGGCCTTAACACCTGCCACATGATCGTTGGAACCGCCCCAGTCGGTAATAACAACGCCGTCAAAGCCCCAGTCCTTACGAAGGATATCTACTAAAAGGTGCTGATTCTCGTTGGCATATTCGCCGTTGATCATGTTATATGCTGTCATGATGGCCTTTGCACCGCCATCCTTAACTGCCATTTCGAAGCCGGTAAGATAAATCTCACGGAAGGTACGCTCATCTACAATGGCGTCCATTGCCATACGGCGGGTTTCCTGGCTGTTTACCGCAAAATGCTTAATACAGGAGCGAACACCCTTGCTCTGGATTCCCTTTACATAGGAAGATGCCATCTTACCTGCCAGATACGGATCCTCAGAGAAGTACTCGAAGTTACGACCGCACAGAGGGCTTCTCTTAATGTTCATACCCGGTCCGAGAAGGATCTGAACATCTTCTGCCAAGGCTTCCTCACCTAAGGCTTCACCGATCTCGGTTCCCAAAGACTCTTCCCAGCTGTTTGCGATGGTAGCTGCTGTCGGGAAACAGGTTGCCGGAAGAGAACCGCCAAGTCCAAGGTGGTCACCTTCTCCGGCCTGCTTACGGATTCCGTGAGGGCCGTCGCTCATATTCATGGCCGGGATATCAAGACGCGGGAAGTCCCATGTCTGCCACTCGTTCTGACCGTTTAAGAAAGCTGCCTTCTCTTTCAGTGTCATCTTGCTGATAATATCCTGATGCTTCATACACTCCTCCTTTTACTGCATTCTTTGTCGGATTACTTTTGACAAAGATATCATTTCTGCTCTTATGTTCATGTCTTGTACATGATTCCGTTTTGCCGCAAGGGCTTATCACTTACTTCCACCATAACATAACAAAAAATGCCACCTTCGGGTGAAAGGTGGCATAAATGGTTGTTTTTTTGGCACAAGTGGCATGGATTACCGTGCTGTATCCGGAATCGGAATGAGCGCTGTGAGTATAAAGGTATTGTTTTCTACCTTAAAACTGATGGTACCGTCATATTTTTTAACCGCCATGGCAATACTTCTGACACCGAATCCGTGATTTGCCTTATCCCGTTTGCTTGTCACCGGGAAGCCCTTTTGTATCACAAGTTCTTCCTCACAATAATTTCGGAACTCGATGTACACAAAGTTTTTCCGTGCCGCAAGTGTCATGTGGATAGTACGCTTCTGCGGATCATTTACCAGAGCAACATTTTCAATGGCATTATCCAGGGCATTTCCGAAAATGGTACAGATATCCGTTACATGAATAAAAGAAAGAAGACTGCCGTCTGCAACACAGGTAAAATTGATCTTGCTGTTTCTGCAGCGGATCATCTTTGCATCCAATACCGCATCCAGTACATGATTTCCGGTCTGGCGGGCCGGCTGATACTGGGAAAGCTCCGCCTCTAATTGATCGAGCCATTCATTTCTTTTTTCTGCATCCGTCTCCGCACGAAGACCGATGATCTGATGCTTTAAGTCGTGATATTTCACATTGATCAGATCAATATTTTCCTGATAATTCCGGTAGGAATCGTACTGGGCCTTTAACATGGAATTGATCTGCATGACTTCCTTGGATGCCTGCAGCTCCGAGATTCGGCTGTGATATGCATAAATGATGGCAAGTCCTCCGAGATCCACAAAGGTACGGATATTGAAGGTATCCATAAACTGCTGCCCGGAAAAAGGGGTATTTAGACTGATAAAACTGATATTGCTCAATGCAAAGGTTATGATTCCCATGATGATAACCGTCACAAGGTCCTTTTTCTGGATTTCCAGATGAAAGTCTGTTTTCAGCTGTGAACGAAATAATACAAAGACCGTACAGAAAATAACCATGTACATCAATAACATGACAACATTTACAATTATTTTTTTAGCAGACATATCGGTTGCGATAAAATACGCAATCTGCCAGCCTAAGGAGGCTGCAAACTCCGACATGATAAAGGCGCCCATGGTGTAATACAGATCGGTCACGGTATTATAACTCAGTTCCAGATCGATAAACAAAAACATGAGTGCCAGCGCACCGACCATGGCAGGAATCCAGAATACAAGCCCCACATTATCCGTAACATC
>ADGC01005030.1_pt1 | contig 10916 bp, 14 predicted proteins | sample 268048 | NCBI WGS metagenome assembly ADGC01 (sample SAMN02954255, study PRJNA42359) | wallaby gut metagenome | biome: terrestrial; feature: wallaby; material: gut; isolation source: foregut contents of Macropus eugenii | host: Notamacropus eugenii | place: Australia
CTTTGCCTGAATGCCGAGCGTATCTTCTTGCTTGTGTCCCTCGCATACCCACTCATTCATGATATTTCTGAATGGTGCAAATTCATCATCGCCCTTAAAAGTATCTACTCCCATCATTTAGGGCAATCAGTCTTACTCCGCTTTTTCTAAGGACTTCCATGTATGCCCCGACCTGCAGATAGTCCCTGCCAAATCGGCTCATGTCCTTAATCACGACCACAGCCACATAGCCATTTTCCACATCTTCCATCATTTTTTTGAAAGCCGGGGCGGTCAAATCGTGTTCCCGAAATACCGTCATCGGTATAGTGAACGATATGCCCCATGCCCTGCTGTTTTGCATAATTCTCCAGTATGCTCTTTTGGTTTGATATAGAATTTGACTCTCCCTGTAATTCATCATCATGGCTTAGACGTTCATACAGTGCGGTTATCTCGTGTTTCTTCCCTGCCATATCTCCACATCCTTTCCATTTCCTGATTTTTGCGTAAAAAAATAGATAGATTTTTAATCTACCTAACTTCGTCAAACGCCCTGTTTATGGGCTTTTCTGTTAGATGTATTAAAAAACTATCTATAAGTTACTACACCTGCCGCCAGTTTGTATTTTTTATATTGCCTTACTGCAAAATGTTCCGGCTGTTCTGCTTCCAGATCCTCAAACAATAGATCTACTGCATTCTTAAAAGACTCATCCTCTTCTCTTGCCTCCGAAGCATTAATCAGCTCCAAAAGTGTGGTGAAGTTCTTCTCTTCATCTGGTGCTTCATACCAGATGTAGCCGATGAGTGCCTGATAATACAGTTTTTCTGCCTTTACCCAAAAATCCTCCCCTGACTTATCGCCTTCCCCCTTGGTATTGGCAATAATCGTATTGACCAGTTTCAAAATATCCTTTTCTGAACGGATATACATGAACGGATTATAGTGATTGGATTTCTTAAAGTTGATGGTATTCAGCGTTCTAATTTCATATCCGGCATGCTCTAGCATGCGACCCGTCTCCCCAATCAAAGTTCCTTTCGGATCAGTGACTACGAAAGATACCGGATAGGTTTTGCTGTAGCACTGCATCAGATTTGGTTTGATAAAAAACCTTGTCTTACCGGAACCGGATCCACCGATGACTACCACATTTTTATTGCGGGCATATTTCGGATCCTTTGGCCGACTGCTCATCGTAAGCTGCTCCGTTTGTGTCAGGATGATATTGTTCTCCGGATCTGCATCTACAAATGGCTTAATATCAGCCGGTGTTCCCCACCTTGCGGATCCATACTCCACACCCTGACGAAACTTCTTTGCATTCTTCTTCCGGTAATACACAATCCCTTTTAGTGCAAGTGCACCAACCAGTCCTACCAGCAGATCCTGCGGATGAAAGCTTGGAAGTTTACTGGCAAAAGCCTCCTGAAAGTGCATAAACACATACAAGAGTTTTTCTCCCGATTGCGTTCCATCTGCTACGCGATACAGCCATCCTAGCTTATCTGCAAAGTAACCGATAAACAAATAAGGCAGGTTTAGAATCAACAGCTTTTTTACATCTGCTTTCATCGTTCCTGCCCTCTCTGTCTGGTTCTCTGTTTGACCATTTCGCGCTGCTGCTTCTGGATCTTTTGCTGATACAGGAATAACTTCTGCCGCACGGATGGTTTGTTCTTCAACAGTTCTGTCTTTTTGGAATACTCCTTAAACGCTGCTGTCATCACATCCACATCTTTGGCCTTAAAGAACACCAGGTATCTCGGATTCTCCGCAGCCTTATCCTTCTTCAACGCAAAGTCAATGTTGTACTTTCTGGCAACCTTCTCAAAGGACTTGATATTTCTATCCGTCACTTCGATATTGGTCAGTTGCTCCTTCTTTTTCATCATCGACTTCATAGACTGCTTACCGGTTTCTTTTTTCTCCTGTGCTTTCGCGCGTGATTGCTCCTTCTGTTTTTTCAAGTCCTCCTGCAACTTAGAAAGAGCTTTTCGAAAGGCTTCTTCACTCAGCCTTCCACCATCTTTTCCTAGGTTGATCACCAAAGCAACAACTTTCTCATTTACTTCGTCTTGCATTAATGACCTCCTTCCTCAATTTCCTGTTACTGATCTTGTCGGGTATATCTCGAATTCTGTTCGTCTCTCTCATACAAGTCCCTCATGCATATCATGACTGACCAAAGCACCGTAATAATTATTGATCGTTGAAGGTGCATTATACAGAACCGCCAACAGATACTGCTTGATGTTTCGCACCTTGGTGGTATTCTCCTTCATGCAACCCAAAACATATCGGATATGTTCACTGTCCAGCTTTAATAACCGTGATTTCACAATCGCAGTCGGACGATTTTCTCCTTCTACCCGAAGAAACGGTTTAGTTGAACAGATCGCATCCAACATAATCTCAATGATTTCATCAATGTCATCACTGCGAAGCTGATCGTGAACCAATGCATCATAACAGATGTTCTCTTTAATGATTTCACGATATGCTTCCCGTTCCCTTCGCATCTCTTCCGCAGTATTTTCTGCAATCTCCTGATAAGAAAGGAATCGGTTATTCGTTATATCAGTACTTTGTTTTTCAGTATTTGTTTCTTTAGTATTTATTTCTGCTTCGTTTTCCGAACACGGTATATCCGTGCGCGGTTCTTCCGTATCCGGTTTATCCGTGTACGGAAAATTGATACACGGTGCACGTGGCTCCTCATAAATGATGTATTCAATATTTCCCATACGCCCATCCGCAGTACGCGACTGTTTTCGCACCAAATATCCAGCCTTTTCCAACTCCCTTAATCCGGAAGCAATGCTATTCGGACTTTCCAGTGATATCTTCGCTAGCCCCCGGACACTGTAATTCCAGTCCTCCGGAAGACTTAAGATCACGGATAAGATTCCCTTCGCTTTCATCGAAATCGTCTTATCTCGCAAATGGATATTTGACATAGCCGTATAGTTTTTATTCTTCTTGACGCGAAATACAGCTATTTTTCATCACCCCCTTTCTCCGCTTGCAGTTATTATGGCATTGTGCTTTATCATGAAGCTCATTCCCCCTTTCGGTAAATTTCCCTAAATGTGCTCATGCCCTTGATATATGGACATTCAATCAGAGCACAGTACCGGTATTTCCATTCCGGTCTGTGATTTCTGCACCCTCTGCAGCATGCATCCTCCAAGATAGCATCTTTTCCTCCCGGACTCTGACACATCAGTTTTCGGTAGACAGCCAGTCGCTGTTCCTCGTAACACATACCTACTTTCCTGCCTTTCTGCTACCAAGAATCTCTTTCATACAAAATCCAATGCACGGATTTGTTTTTCCATAAGGGCATCCGTCACAAGGACTCTTCAACTTCTTCTTTTCTGCCGGTGGAAGAATGTAATAACAGTTTTCTTCCCCTAGAGTGCAGCCTTTATTTCGACCACCCCACCAGTAGCAATATTTGCAATCTTTCGGTTTGTCACTTGCATATTTAGTTGTTATCGCTTGTTCCTGATTCATCTTTTTCATTCCTTCGTCTCCTCATCATTTCTTCCATTTGCCAGTCTTCTTTACCAGCGGCTGCACACATGCACCACATGATAAATGCATTTAAACCAGCCATCGTAATCACTATCGCTACGGCATATTTCATGGATTTCTACCTCCTGCTTTTTTTGCTATCAGGTACCGTTCTCTTGAAAAGTTGGTGTGGACAACTCTTCAATCGAATTAACAGCAAAAGGATATGGCGGAATCTGATATACTCCGCCACATAGTTTTCACTGTTAAACGTGTTATTTTTTCAATCTCTCTTTGTCCTATTTGCCGCTCGCACCCCGGACGCACTCGGGAACATTCAGATCATAGGGCACTACCCCTCCCCGCCTTCTTTATGGCCGGGCCGCGAATTACGGAAGTATCATTATGCTGCACAGGCTCACCCCTACTATCAGGGTTCATCATCGCGATCAGATAAAATCTGTTTTGCATCTTCGCTAGTCGCTCCCCTATCTTTGTGGCAGAAAGGATCATGGCGGCGAAATGCTTGTCGCTCTTCACTGTGCGGAACTTCTGAATGCTGTATATTCAGTTTTCAAAGTGCTTTGAGAAGTTATTTCCCTCTCACTTATTTGATGTGGATGGCTAACAGCCAGGTGGTGAAAATTTTTTTGATTATTTTTTTGAATTATTACTGAAATGGATTTAGACGTGAAAAAAACCCCTGATTATCTCTCGATAACCAGGAGTTCCTGAAGAAGTTTATTATATTAAATTTAGAATGCAGATACGAGATCCATCAGTCCATGAATCCCACCTTTAATCAGATCGAACATACCCAACACTGTTGCACTGATAACAGCAAGAACAACTACCGATCCGATTCCATACCAGTCTTGGTAAACGAAGCATGCAACAAATGCCAGTACTAAAAATAGCCAGTAAAATGCATGGAAGATGCTGTAGATTCCTCTGATCACCTCTACCGCTAAATAGGCTATTCCAAGACATAGAAGTACCGGTAATTTAAGTATAAATTTAATTGTAATCCATAAAAAGCTCAAAATGATCATATTGAGCACCTCCTCTCTAGACATGAAATGCGATAATGAAGACTTACAAACTGGAATTTATATTCTTGCTTTTAATATCATTGATTCATTTCATTTACAACGTCTATTGGTTTTACGGTCATTTCTACCCAGCATGGTCGAAATCCCGCTCTAATTGCTGTTTTGGCAGATTTTATATTCGACCATGCACAACAATAAAAAGGAACCTTTCCGTGTTTTATAATTTCTAATGCCAATTTACTTACAAGCGAGGATGCAATTCCTTTTCGTCTATAACTTGGCAATACATCGATTCCAATTTGCCACATTTGTTCAGCATCAGAAGAGCATCCTGCAAGTGCAATTAAGTTTCCATTATCATATGCTCCGACGCCTAACACATCTAATTCCTTACGATCATTGCAAAGAGCATTTGACCATTCAGATTTATACAGGTCCTTAAAATCATTTGTAGTCAAAACCTTAATCTCATAATCACAAGGAATCTCTCTCATGCTACCCATGTCTGGTAACCAATACTCTGCCATAAAGCATATTTTTTGTCCAAATTGTTCTAATTTCTTATCAAGCCAATGGATATTGGGTGTTTCAAAACAATGATAGAACTCAAATTTATGAATATATTCATTAACAAAGTCTTGATACTCCTCACGGGTTGCTGCAACAATATTACTTCCGTATGATATAAAATTGCATCCTATCGGTTCTCTATAATATTTCTTTGCATGCTTTCCAAGCTGAAAGGAAACAATAACTGCCTCATCTTTCAAAAAATCCTCTGGAACACACCCTATATCATAAGCGGATTGCTGCATTGCAATCTTAAGTATTTCATCATTTTTCATTTCTCATTTCCCCTAAAAAATTTCGATTTATTGTTCTCTAAGCCTTTTGCTTATCCAAAAGCTCAGATACCCTATTCAAAATAGTTCTCTGATTTTCTTCATTCAGCTGTCCAAAAAGTTGTGAATACTTCTTGAGCCGTGCATTGTAATCATCTGTAATCTCACAGATCTCTATCTCTGACATCTCATCCGCAAATCCATATAACAGTTCATTTGTACTGACCTGATACATCTCGGCAAACTTTGTGATTTCTTCCGCCCACACCATCCTTTTATCCGATTCGATAGCACTTAATGTTGGACGAGACATCTCCATTTTTTCAGCAGCATCTTCCTGACGGATTTTTGCATCTTTTCTTGCTTTTTTTAATCTTTCTCCAATTGTTCGTTTCATGTTCGCCTCCAAAATGTCAGCTATACTTACTTCTTTTAGTATAACACCACACTCTCTTTTTTGTCAGCAATCCTGACTCACCTTGGTCGAAAATAATAAGACGGCATTCCTAAATGCCCACAGAAATGCCGTCTTAAACACGATTATAACAATTGGGATCTTACAATTATCTTGACAGAGAACCACAGTTATTTTTTAACCCACCAACCACTTTGCATCACGATATTCCATATCTACTCATAAACGACTTAAGGCGTTTAGTGGTTCCACTGTTTGATTCCATTTCATCTAGCAACCCTTCTTCAGACGCTTTTTCCATAATTTCTTGATCCAGCTGTTTCATAACCTGATACCACTGACTGATTGAATCATAAACTCTTTTATATTCATCTGATCCCTCGTCATAATCATAAAGATCATCTTCTATGAACCAAAACTTGTTATGTACATTTACGTAGGCATCTACAAGTTCCTGTGTTGTTGTGTTATTTTTCAATTCTTCCTTCATCTCATCGACTGTCTTGTTTGGCAATGGATCACCAGAAAGAATCAAAACATTTTCAGACTCATCGCGCGATAGTGTCTCTTTTTTCTCCTGTTCAAAGGCTCTATAAAAATCTGAAGAATCAATCTGCTGGAGTCCGGACACTTGACCATCTCCGAATTCCATGATTATTAGTTCGCCATTCTCTTTTCTTGCAAGATCTACTGTGACAAAATTACTTCTTACTCTTCGCACAACAGACTCTATCCACTGATATTCTTCATCCGAAAATTTCACTGTTTCATTTTCACGCCAATAATCATCAATAATGAGGATACGTCCGGCATAAATAAACACTCGATACTCTTCTGAAATGGGCATTCCACTCTTATCATGATACCCAACCTTCTTTAAGTTTTCGAAACGCCTCAGTACAATGCCTCCATTTAGGTCTGAACCCTGGCGATTTACAAAATTAGTTATAATCTTAGCCGTATTGCCGGTATCTGCCACATCTTTAATGAAACATGCATCGTACCATTCATGTTTTCTGCTCTTCACAAAATCCTTAACAATGAATGAGCCCTCTAGTTTCCTAGCAATATTAACCGCATTTTCGACTTTCCCTTCGCACTCCCAGTACGATTCCGCTGTTTCTTCTTTAAAATCCTCGTACCAACCCGGAAGCGTATGATAGCATTCATATTCTTCCGGAGAATTAATCAGAATGATCCCTTTTTTCTCTAGAAGTTCGTAGAACATTCGATAGACGTCCGGTTTCATCATCCATCCACGATATATAGTCAAGCCGGATATTGCCTCACCATATAGAGATAATTTCCCAACTTGCAGATCTTCATAACTAAAGAATGCGCAAGAATGATTTAAACCTGCTACCTGATATTCTTCCTGATAGTCTTCATCTACCTGTCTCTGATAGAGTGGGTGATTACAAAACAAAAAGTTGATATCCGTAACCACTTTCACAAGAATATTCCCGCTTGCCTCTACTCCATCCATTAATTCCAAAAGCACACCTATCGGCAGTTCATCGAACGAAACATCACTGCTAATCATTTTTCGAAACATTTCAAACCCTTTAATTTTGAAATGATTACCTCGAAGATCCTGATATATTTCACCTACATGTATTATATTTTCTTTATCTACTTTTAGCAGGTAAACGGTTCCGACTCCTGTTAGTCTGAATCGATCTGTTATTCTTAAAACCGATGTCAATAAAATCCCTTCTTTCACTCACAGCATTTTACCTTTTTCTGCTAATCTGCCACAGAATCCAACAGTTCTTTTATGCTGTCATCTTCTGTTAGATCATAAGCAATCTGGAAACAATACTGTGCTGTATCTTTAATATTATTCTTTAAAAATTCTTGTCCGTAGGCCAAAGCTATTCCGATAATATCCTTATCTGGGAATACCGGAACTTCATACTTTCTACCTGTTTCCTCAATGTCTTCCCAACTCGGATCTTTTAGGCCTCCATCAATCTTTGACGAAATATAATATAGTTCAGACTGTGCGTTTACATTTTCTCTGTCATACTGTAAACTCAAGATCATCAAATTCGCTGCATCTACGTACTTTTCCCGCTCAACCAGATAAAAACCAACATTTCGAAGGGCTCTGGCAAACTCTTTCGGGCGAAATGCAATCTTAAAAGTTTTCATTGTGATCTTAAGGAATTCATCTAAGTCACCAATTGCCTTATATGCTTCCGCATATTCAAAAGCAATACGGGCATTACACGGATTCCATTTCACAGCTTTTTTCAAAACCTCAATCGCATCAGTATATCTTTTCAACTCAAAAAACAAACTTCCCTGCTGCAAATATATTTCTGCAAACGGATACTCTGCTCTTCTTGCCTTTTTCTCTGGTTTAAAAAGATATAAATATAGCATTTCTTCGAAAGGTTCCTCAAAAGTAAAATAAGCACTTACTTCATCATCACGGAACATTGGATTTTCATCTGCTTCTTTTACCAGAGTCTCCATTAGACGCTGCGCTTTTTCATATTCTTTTTTATAAATATTGAAACGAATCTCATCGAGTGTTGCTAAAGTACCTTTTTGATCATTTGCAAATGCCTGATTGAATTTTTCCCGTACTTCATCTGGCATAATTTCTGACAGATGCCGCAAGAGAAATAGCAGAATCGACATTCATATTTCTAGCATATTCCATTCCCATATCCTCTTCTAGTATTACGTCTTTAAAATAACTGGACTATATCGTGCTACAGTATTATAATGAACTCATATACGAATGGAGGTCATTATAATGGGCAGAAAATCCAACGCAATCACACTTACCGACAACGAAAAATCTTATCTTGAAACGCAGCTTCGTGCTCGAACTATTCAGGCACAAACAGTATGCAGAGCAAGGATTCTCTTGTTGCGTTCAGAAAGTGTTTCTATAGATGCTATTGCAGATAAAGTTGGCATCAACCGCAAGAGTGTGATGCTCTGTCTTCAGAAGTTTGCTGAAGGAGGTGTTGAAAACGCACTCTTTGATGCTCCCGGCCGTGGCAGAAACGCAGAAATTACCGACGAAGAAAAAGCATGGATTATTAATATCGCATGTCAGAAACCCTGTGATCTTGGGTACGCCGCTGAAACATGGACTTATGCTAAATTGACCTCGCATATTAACAACTCTGCGGAAGCTGCTGGATATACAAGACTCTCAACGATTCATAAAAGTACTGTGCATACAATTTTGGATGAAGCTGATATCAAACCACACAAAATCAAGTATTATTGCGAAAATCGCGATCCTGAATTTGAGGAGAAAATGCATAACGTGCTGCTTGTATATAAGCAGCTGTCTCTACAGTTTGATGAAGATGGAAGGCTTCTTCCATTTGACGATGAAGTAATTACTCATGTCATTTCGTATGACGAAAAGCCTGGAATTCAGGCAATTGCGACTACTTCTGATGATCTTCCGCCTGATAGTGAGCATGGTACAATTAGCCGAGACTATGAATACAAGCGTCTTGGAACGATATCTCTGCTTGCAGGCATTGATTTGCAGACTGGTGAAGCAATACCGCTTGTCAGTGCTACACATAACAGCAAAGATTACGTGGAATTTCTAAAGAAACTTGATACCAAGTATCCCAAGGGAGATAAAATCCGTCTTGTCCTAGACAACCTCAGAGTTCATTCTTCAGAGGAAACACGTAAATATCTGGCAACAGTACCAGACCGTTTCGAGTTTGTATTTACTCCAAAGCATGGTTCATGGTTAAACATGGTTGAAGGATTTTTCAGCAAAATGACCAAGCAAATGTTACGTGGGATACGCGTTAGTACAAAAGAGGAACTTGTAAAACGTATTTACTTGTACTTCGATGAAGTCAATGCAGATCCAGTCATATTTCATTGGAAATACAATTTAAATGACATTGATGTTTCTGAGGAAGTAATTGTAGATACACTTCCACTTAAAAAGTCCAGTTAATTAGCGAACGTTATACTAGCATAAAGCTGCAACTTCTAAATAGTAGAGTTAGAAGACATTTCCCAGCGGCACGTCCCCCTTTTACAGTATCCATTTCAACAACATCAAGTTCGGGATGGTGTTCCATGAAGAATTCAAAATCTTTATAAGTTCGTTTATTACGGTAGATTTGTTCAATATTTCTTTCTCTTGGAGTAGAACGTTTCTTTCGTTTTTTGTAACGAACGCGCCTAGGAAGATCAATGTTTCGTGCTTGAAAAACTTTTTGATCTAGATAGTTATAAAGTGTGCGTCTACATACAGGAATTTCATTGGAATGAACTGCAAAAATATGACTAAGAGGTTGACCGTTAAGTATTAATGGTGAAATCAGCTCATTAAGTTGCTGGAGTTCTTCGGAAGTCATGTTGATTCCAGAGCGGGATTCAACGAGCTTCTTTTCATATTTTGCTTGAGCATTGGCTGCAGAGTAGAATGCCTTATCAAGAGGGCAATTACGATAATAGCTGCATGAATTGCACACAAAAGGTGCCTTATCCGGTCTGTTGCATATATAAGGTAAAAAATATATGCATTGTTCAGTAGGATCTGTGTGATAGCAGAAACGACAAGCTTTCGTACACTTGACGTATTTACTGGTACTACAAACATTGCGTTCACGACATGTTGTGTAGTTTTTACACAGCCTGCATTTCTCCCAATAAGGAAAAGCAGAATGGCATTCTCTGGAACGTTTTACTTCCTTAGAAATAGTAGTTGGATCCTTATGAAGAACTTGAGCAATTGAATAAAAGGAAGATCCTTGTCCTAGTATTACGTCTTTAAAATAACTGGACTATATCGTGCTACAGTATTATAATGAACTCATATACGAATGGAGGTCATTATAATGGGCAGAAAATCCAACGCAATCACACTTACCGACAACGAAAAATCTTATCTTGAAACGCAGCTTCGTGCTCGAACTATTCAGGCACAAACAGTATGCAGAGCAAGGATTCTCTTGTTGCGTTCAGAAAGTGTTTCTATAGATGCTATTGCAGATAAAGTTGGCATCAACCGCAAGAGTGTGATGCTCTGTCTTCAGAAGTTTGCTGAAGGAGGTGTTGAAAACGCACTCTTTGATGCTCCCGGCCGTGGCAGAAACGCA
>ADGC01008540.1_pt1 | contig 10857 bp, 14 predicted proteins | sample 268048 | NCBI WGS metagenome assembly ADGC01 (sample SAMN02954255, study PRJNA42359) | wallaby gut metagenome | biome: terrestrial; feature: wallaby; material: gut; isolation source: foregut contents of Macropus eugenii | host: Notamacropus eugenii | place: Australia
CAATTTGATGCTACAGAGATTATAGATTCCTATCGTAAAGTTGCAGAAGGATATGCGGTTATCAAATCAACATATTCAGAAGGTGGAAATAATGCGGAAAATACAAATGATATTATAATATCTACAGGTGTTTCTGATGAGAAGTCTGCATATGAGTACATTCTATATGATAATAACCTTAGAGAAAAAGAGGTGATTGACCTAAAGGATAAGCTGTCAGATAACATTATAGACGAAATACAAGAATTTCAGCCTATACCAGTAATAGCACCATCGGGTCAATTAGTAGCATGGAGCACCATAGATGGAATTAACGTCTTAGATATAGGTAGTGGAAATGTTATGACTCATAAGCTAGATCCGGATGACGGTTTCTCTCCTTATGAAATTGCCTTTATAAATAATAGTAAACTTGGATTTTATAGAGTTTCAGGTGAAACAACGATTACTACGAGATACGGATACTGGAACTTGGATGAGGATAAATTATATTTCGATGAGGAAAATGATTACAGCCCAAATCAAATTAGAGCATCTGGAGGATATTTAATACTTGGAGATGCGGAAAATCCTTCTACTCATACTTCTAGCGGCAAAGTAGTCCTCTATGACTGTGACAATAACCAGTCAAGGGTTATTAGCGTGGATAATACAGAAAGTACACTTGCAACTGTAACAGAAGATGAAGAATATCTAATGGGGTATGCATATCTAAATGATACTTTAACGGAGCATAGAATAAGGGTGTACAGTTTATCAGATGGGAATATTATATCTGAAGACCTCTTTACAACTGATTCAGGGGTTAATTTTTATGATTATATAATTTCTGGCAATGACAATCTTATTATTGGAAATGGTGATACAGGGAAGGTGATACGTAGTGCATTTACAGCTAGATAAAATATCAAAAAAATATGGCAAGTTTATTGCACTAAATTCTGTCAGCTTAACTTTTGAGAATGGAATATATGGATTATTAGGTGCAAATGGAGCTGGAAAGACAACGCTAATCAATATTTTGATAGGTGCATCAAATGCCAGTGGTGGCAGAATATTGCTTGACGGAAAAGATATTAGAAGTATTGGTACTGATTATCTTAAGCTTATAGGCTTCATGCCACAATACCCTAAATTTTATCCAAACTATAGAGTAGATGAATTTCTAGAGTATATGTGCCTGATAAAAAATATTGATAAGTCACATAGGAAAAGTAAGATAGATGAGGTGATAGCTTCTGTAAACCTTGAAGAACAGAGAAAGAAGAAAATCAGAGAGTTGTCCGGAGGAATGCGTCAGAGGCTTGGAATCGCACAAGCATTACTGAATGATCCTAAAATCTTAGTATTAGATGAACCGACAGCAGGATTAGATCCTGGGGAAAGAATAAGATTTAGAAACATTATCACAGAAGTTGCCAAGGATAGAATGATACTTGTGGCTACTCATATAGTGTCTGATGTGGAGTATATTGCAAATCATATAATTATGCTTCAGAAAGGTAATGTTGCTTGTGAGGGGACTGCTGATGAGTTAAGAGAAGGAATCATGGGGCAGGTATTTTCTATCACTACAGATGATGATAAATCTGCAGTGATAGAAAAGAACTACCTTGTATCCAACATGAAAAGAGAAGGCGATAGGGTTACTCTTAGAGTAATTAGTGATAGCAAGCCAGAAGATTCTATAATAGTAAAACCACAGCTAGAGGAGGTATTCCTTTCGATATTCAAAAAGGAGAGCGGGATATATGATGAAGATTCTGTATTATGAGCTACGTAAAGAATTTATACAAAGAAACTTCTTCATCTTGCTTATAGCATTAATGTTTGTAAACTGTCTGTGGATGGAGTGGGATTATAGAACAAATGGTGGATTTACAGATGATTTTGTAAGGATAAATGCATCAGATAAGGAAATATCATATTATAACGAGTTACATAGTCAGCTTGACGGCAATCTTAATGCTGATAAAGTATCTTACGTTGTCACAGAATATAATAAATACCGAGGACTCATAAGTGGTAACTACAGCACAGAATATGACGAAACCATGCACACAGGTTATGTTTTTGGCGATTATAGTCTTCTTACAACTGTATTTTACAATCCAATTAGATATCTTGTGTCTTACAAGGAACAAAATGAATTACTGCTTGATAAAGCACGAGAGAATGTATCGTTTTATGAAGAGCAAGGAAATACTTATCAGATAGAAAAGAATCAATACATTCTACAACATTATAGTAATAGAAATCCTGTGTATTTCAGTGAGACAAGTGGATGGAAGCATCTATTTTCATATGATAAGTCTGATTTGTTCATATTGGTTTTACTGATATTAGGAATTGTCCCATCATTTGTTAATGAACGAGAAAAGGGGATGGATGCAATTCAAATAACAACTTCTCATGGAAGTAAAAGCTATGTTACGACAAAACTTTTGGCTCATTCTTGTATGGCAATTATTCTTGTGCTTGTATTTGGAATTATAAATTTCATTTCAATTCACAGACAGTATGGATTAGGTGGCTCGCAGATGATGCTTTATTCGATTAGTGATTATGTGCACACTCCGATATCAATGTCTGTGCAATCATTTTATGCACTTATAATCATATCAAAATGCATAGGGATTGTGGTGATTACAGTAATGATGACATTTTTTGCAAGAATCATAAAAAATTCCTATACGATATTTTTAACCATAATAGGCTCATCTTACCTTCTGCTGTACTTTAGTGGATTCTTAGGTGGCATTACAACTGTGGAGAAAGCGCTTGCTATACTAAGTCCTTTTTCGCTACTTAAGGTGGGGGATGTGATGATGACTCTTAAAGAGATAAGGATATTTGGACATTTTGTTCCGCTTCATACTGGAATAGTAGTTAGTCAGGTGGCTTTGTTGTTACTGGTTCTTTTACTATTTAGATTGATAGAAAGGCGAGGAAGAGTTCTAAGGTGATATTACAAGAATTGTATAAAGTCTTCATAAAACAAAGATTGCTCATATTTCTATTAGTACTCTTAGCTAGTAGTCTTATATATCGCATCATAGTAGGATATGATTCCACTAGCGTTATTAGAAACTCTGAAAAGTACTACACTGCTTTATTTGAAAAATATGAGGGAAAAATCACTGATGAAAAAAGTAGCCAGATAAGAACAGAATATAGAGAAATACAAACTGATAGTACATCTGTTCTAGCAAGTACACATAGGAAGCAAGCATTTGAATCCTTTTATCATACCTACCTCTATGAAGTCGAGTCTGGAAGTGGATATTTGACAGATACAAGGGGATGGGAGACTATATTGTGTCATAGTAATATCAATTACTTTTTGGTCATTTTTATAGTACTGCTTGGAGTCATATTATTCTCTGTAGAATATGAAAATGAGATGGATGTTATGATAATATCCACTTCTGAGAGGAGTAGATTAACTAAGTGCAAAATACTGATAGGTGCATTGGGCGCGATGATAGCTTCCCTTATCTTTTGGTTTGCAAGCATCATATATCTTGTAATGACTGTCGGACTTAAGAATGGAAGTTATCCTCTTAACACAATAGAATTTTTTGAGGGCACATTATATAACATATCACTCTACTCAGGCACTTATCTTTAATATTGCTTTGAGTATGTTTGGAAGTCTGGTGTTAGCATGCTTTGTTATGTTTATCATCGTTATGTTAAAGAAGAGGGAAATAAGCATTGTATTATCTCTCCTTGGAGTGATACTTCCTATTATGATTTTTTCGGGAAATGCATTTGTATATAAAATACCTGGGGCAGCTGGTCTTCTATCTTCTTCTGGATACTTCTATCCTACTAAGTATACATACGATATTATTGAGTCGGAAAAGTTTGTTTCGTTTCAAGCAATAGAAAAATCATATCTGTTAGGACTACTTGTAATAAATACAATAATCGTCATTGCACTTATTGCTATTACATTTATCAGATTTTCACATTCGAGGATAGCTTTTACATTAGCCAGTGATAGAAAAGGAATGGGAATTATTGCAACTTTAGGTCTATGTTCTTGCCTGACATTAAGTGGTTGTGAAAGCTCTTCGGATGATGTTAGAGTAAAAATAGACTCTACATTAACTGCACAAATAAGTGTAATAGATGAAAGCAGTGAATATTATATCGAGCAAAATGAGAATGTAATATATCGAAAAGATGAAGATGGGAATGTCGTCGCAATAACAAGGGATGTATTTCCCTTGGGGGAGCAGATAACTAACATATTTGTAGATAAAAATAAATGTTATTATATGCTTGAAAGTGATAGTAACACGAACTTCGTTGTACGTTGTATAGATTTAGATTCCTTTGATGATGAACTTATATATAGTTCAGGTACAGATAACGTAGAGGATTTCTATGGTTTAGTAAGTGATGACGTGGCAGATGCAGAGAAGATATTTGATAATATCGCTACTGTAAATTGGTTTTTTGTCACTGGGAACTGGATTTATTATCAAAAAGAAAATGCTATCTATAGATGCAATATTAAAACTAAAAGTGAGCAGATAATAGATGAGGCAGTATCTGATGGAGAGATACGCTATGAAGCTGGTGTGTTATATTATGTTGATGCCTATGGGGATGATGTGATCTTTGATGAGGAAAAGTAAATTAAGATAGTAATATAATCATGTAATATTGACATGTAACGACAATGACATTACAATAATATACATAGGAGGTGAAACTAATGGAAAAATCAGCAACACTTAATTTGAGAGTTAATCCCACATTGAAATCAGATGCTGAAACAATACTTTCAAGATTGGGAATTCCAATGTCTACAGCTGTGGATATGTATTTGAATCAAATAGTATTAGTTGGGGGGATTCCATTTCCGCTTACTGTACCAAAGCCTCCGGCAGATATTGATGTGTCCCAAATGACTGATGCACAATTCCATGCCAAGCTAAAAAGTGGCTATGACGAATACAAAGAAGGAAAAGTTCAAGATGCAGCTAGTGCATTCGAAAAATTCAGGGAGAATCATACGTGATGGAAAAGTATAGAATAAACATTACGGATGCAGCACTTGATGATATGGAAAAGATATATGAGTATATTGCAAGTGTACTATTAGCGCCAGAGAATGCGATTGGGCAATATAATAGTATTGCTGATGAAATACTAACATTAGAATCTTTTCCGGAAAGATATGTATTATTTGAAACTGAACCAGAGCATTCGTGGGGAATGCATAGAATGACAGTAGATAATTATCTTGTATGTTATGTAATTGATCCAGGGATAGTTACAGTTACTGATGTTTTATATGTCGGTTCAGATGTACATACTAAGTTGATAGAGAGATATCAAAAATAATACTTGTTGGGTACAATTTGGGTACAACACGATGTGAATGATATGAATTAAACGAAAAGCGCATCAAAAGATACGTTGAAATGAATGAAAAATATAGCTTAAAACGGTTTGTAAAATAAGGATAAAAGAGTGGGAATAATGGGAAGTGCTTTAAGAACGCAGTATTTATGTGGGTTTCAAGACTTTTGATTTCCTAATTGATAAGATTTTGATAAGATTTAAAACCACTAGTATTATTGTATGCATCAAGTGGTTTGTGAGTTAGGAATATTACCTAAAGGCTCACACAATTCCATATGATAAAAAGATAAGCCTCGTACTGATGAGAGAAAAACATCGGTACGAGGCTTTTTGGCGTTCATGGAAGTTTATTTGTCTTCCTTAAGTGCTTTTGTGAGTATATCGCTCAGCTCCTGTGAAGGAACCTTTGCCCAGATTTGTAAGGTGTCATGTTTAGGAAATGTATAACGCCACTCGTCATACTGCTCCTTGGTGATTTCGCCGTTTTTGAGCTTTTCAGATTGTTCAGCCCAAGCAGATAGCATCTTAAAGATAGATTGGTTGGTGTTTGGCTTTGATCCATCAAAGATAAGATGAACCTCATTATCTTTCTTCTCGACTCTGATACCTTGTAGATCTTCAACTGTAAACAGGGTATGTATGAAGCCAAGATTGGAATCTATATCAGGGACTTTAAGTGCCATAGGTGAAACGTCAAGTACCTCAGCAAGTGATGTCACAAGATCATCCTTTGGAGTTCTTGAACCGGACTCATATTGAGCCATACGGATGTCAGCGGTCTTTTCCGGAAATCCGACAGCTTGACCTAACCATTTCTGTGTCATGCCACGTAGATTGCGAATAAAACGGATTCTTTCACCAAATTGCCATAAAAATCACTCCTTTCATCTATGAAGTGATTATAACTAAAATGTTTAAGGCGCGTCAAGATAAATAAAACAAAAAAGTTTAATATCTTTCTCCAAAGCCACTTGACTTAACGAAATATGTTTAGTAATATACACCTTAGAGGACTTAAACAAAAAACGTTAAGTTAGAACATTGAAAACTACATAGTCGTCCTAGCTGATACCGGATAGGGAAGTACGCGAAGACTAAAAGGAGCGTACCAAAGACGAGAAAACGATAAGGTGTCACACAAGGCATTCTTGTTAGGAACTAGCTAGGAGGAGCGACAGAGAAACAAAAGGACAAATAAGAATCAAATTAAGGAGGATTTTAAAATGACAGACAACAAATTTATCAGAGTTAATGAAGTGGCAAAGGAACTGGATGTATCTGAATCTTATGCATATAAGATTATCAAAAAGCTTAATAAAGAATTGGATGCAAAGGGATTCATTACAGTCGCAGGGCGTATCAATCGCCAGTACTTTTACGAAAGAATTTATTGTAATGAAAGGGGGAATGCTTAATGCCTGCATATAAAGATAAGAACAGTGGGAAATGGTACGTAGTAACTCAGTATACCGATTGGACTGGAGAACGCAAGCCTAAATGTAAAAGGGGTTTTACTACCAAAAAGGAAGCACTTGAATGGGAGAAGAAATTCCATCAGCAGTCAGATGGAAATCTTGATATGACATTCGAAGCATTCTTTGAAATCTATCGGATAGATATGAAAGAGCGTTTAAAGGAAAGCACCTGGCTTACAAAAGAACACATTATTCGGACAAAGATATTGCCATACTTTGGTTCAAGAAATATCAATGATATTAAGGTCAAAGATGTTCGAGCTTGGCAGACAGAGATGCTTGCATATCATGATGCGAAGGGAAAACCATACTCGGCAACCTATCTAAAGACAGTACACAATCAACTCTCAGCAATATTTAATTATGCAGTTCGTAACTATGACCTTCACAGTAATCCTGCATCGAAAGCCGGAAATATGGGAAGCGAAGAGCATAAGGAAATGCTGTTCTGGACGAAGGACGAATATCTGAAGTTCTCAGAAGAGATGATGGATAAGCCTGTATCATACTATGCATTTCAAATGCTCTATTGGACAGGCATACCCTCCAAAAGAGCCGATAATTGACGGACTTCTATATGCAGGAACGTATCTGTTTGTAGGTGCTCCTAAGATAGGCAAGTCATTCTTTATGGCACAGCTTGGCTATCACATCAGCACAGGACAGGAGTTATGGAATTATTCGGTATCTAAGGGAACAGTCCTTTATCTGGCACTAGAAGATGATTATGCAAGACTTCAAAAGAGGCTTTCACAGATGTTTGGAATAGAAGCAAGTGATAAATTTTACTTTGCTATACAGTCAAAGAATCTAAGTGAAGGTCTAGATGAACAGCTTGAACACTTTGTTGCAGAACATAAGGATGCCAAGCTTATTATCATTGATACGCTTCAAAAGGTGAGAGAAGTTGGTGCTGAGAAATTTAGCTATGCCAGTGATTATGAGATTGTGACAAAGCTCAAAAAGTTTAGTGATAAGCATAATGTCTGCATGCTTGTAGTCCATCATACGAGAAAGATGGAGTCATCAGATAGCTTCGATATGATTTCAGGTACTAATGGACTTTTGGGAGCTGCTGATGGCGCATTCGTTATGCAGAAGGAAAAGAGAACAGATAATAAAGCAGTGCTTGAGGTTGCAGGACGAGATCAGCAAGATCAGAGATTACAGCTTGAATTTAATCATGAGCATTGTGTATGGGAACTGATAAAAGCAGAGACAGAACTTTGGATTGAAGCACCGGACCCATTTCTTGAAGCTGTTGCATCTATTCCATTTGATGAAGCAGGTAAATGGATGGGAACAGCGACAGATTTGCTTGCACTTCTTCCAGATATCGATATACAGCCAAATGTATTAACGAGAAGACTTAATATCGGTGCTGAGAGATTATATCACGATTATAGTATTCGCTATGACAGAGTGAGGGAGCATGATGGAAGAAAGATTGTATTAACCAAAGTAGAAAGAGAAATCCAAATCTATATGTGTTCTCATCTCATCTACATATGGATGAGGAGACACCACATCTTCATATAGACTTCATACCATTTACAACCGGGTCTAAGCGTGGATTAGAGACAAGAGTATCTCAGAAGCAAGCTCTAGCTGCTCAGGGATTTATAGGCGGTACAGGTAAGGGGAATGAAGCAACGCAGTGGGTAGATTCAGAGAAGCAAGCTCTGGCAGATATAATGGAGAAGCATGATATCAGATGGTTACAGATGGGAACGCATGAGCCACATCTATCAGTGCTTGATTTCAAGAAGAAGGAACGACAGAAGGAGGTTGAAGCTCTTACACAGGAGACAATGCAGCTTCAAGAGAAAAAAGATAATCTGATTTCAGATAATGTAGAGCTTCAAGAGAAGAAGGAGCAGACAATTCTTGATAATATTGAACTTGAAGACGAGCAGGAAGCCTTACAAAAAGCACTTGAAGGAATGTATGATTCTAAAGAGAAGATTGATAGAAATGTCAGAGTCTATGACGAGGATTCCAAGTGGCAACTTCCGGAACCGACTGTAATGCAGAGCGCAAAGTCATACAAAGAAAAGGTTGCCGAGCCTATCAGAAAGAAGCTAGTTAGTCTTGTGAAGAACCTTACAATTAAGTGTATCAATCTGATGAGCGAGCTTAAAGGGGTAAAGAAGGATTTGGATAAATCCAACTCTGATAATGAATGGCTTAGAAAAGAGAATAAGGAGCTTAAACACAAACAAGAATTATTGCAGGAGAAAGTCGCAGACCTAGACCGAGTAAAGAATGCAATAGGAGTGGATAAAGTGGATGAGATAATAATATCTGCTAGAAAGGCAGAATCTGCTGAAAGAAATTCTATTCCACGTAGAAAATTTAATAGAGAAAGCGAAAGATGAGAGTTGAATCAATATATCTTATAAGATATAATGCAATAGGATATAGAATTATAACCGAAATGATTTTATGAGGAGATTGAGTAATAATGGCTGAATTAAGATCATGGAAAGAAGCGAGAAAAGAATTGCTGTCAGATCATGAGACAGCAAAAGAGTACGAAGAGCTTCGACCGCAACTTGAAATAATTTCGCAGATTATCAAGGCGAGAGACGAACAAGGGATTACACAAGCGGAACTTGCTGAGAGAACGGGAATTCGCCAAAGTAATATTAGTAGATTAGAAGGAGGGAATTATAATCCTTCTGTGGGATTTCTGGCTAGAATAGCTAGAGGGCTAGATATGGAGCTACACATTGAACTAAGACACAGGAGATGAGCTTTATTTTACTAAAACAATTTGTAAGAAAAGTCGCTTAAGACAAATGAAATTTACAAGAAATGGAGATGAACCACATATGCTATATGAAAATAAAATAAAACTCAAAGATGATACTGAATGTATTCTAAGGTCTCCCAAACATGATGAAGCAGAAGAGGTGCTTCGACACTTTAATCAAACACATGGAGATACTGATTACTTGGCAAGTTATCCAGAAGAAAGTAAGCATACGGTAGAGGGAGAAAAACAATTTTTAAGTAAATGCAGAGATAGTAGCAATGCAATTGCAATATGTGCATATATTGAAAATAATATAGTTGGCATGACTACTATGGCAGCGGTAGCAGAAGGTATCAAAAGGGGACACAGAGCCAATATGGGTATAAGTGTTGAAAAACCATATTGGGGAAAAGGAATTGGGGAATCATTAACAAATGCATGCTTAGAATGTGCTAGGAAAGTAGGATTTATACAGATGGAATTAGAAGTTGTTGCTGACAATAAGGCGGCACTATCACTTTACAAAAAACTAGGATTTACTGAGTATGGAAGAAATCCCAAAGGTTTTAGAACAAAAGAAGGTAATTGGCAAGAATTAATATCTATGAGGCTGGAATTATAAAATGATTAGAAGAGCAAATACAGCGGATATTTCGAGAATTGCCGAAATATTAGTGTTCGACAAACGAATTAAATATCGATCTATTTTCCAAAATGATAAATTTTCGTTCAATGAATTACAAGTACTATCTGTGGCAAAGCAGTATAGCAACTCAGATGTACTTAGAAATATCTTTGTGTATGATGATGGAATCATAAAAGGGATGATTCATATTGAAGAGAATGAAGTGGTGGAATTATATGTTGATTACTTTTTCTGGAATAAAGGAATCGGCTCTAGCTTGATACAATATGCTATTGATAATTATAAAGTAGTCTATTTATGGGCATTGGAAAAGAATGTTGATGCAATAAAGTTTTATGAACGGCATGGATTTCATTTATCTGGTGACAAGAAATATGAGACTAACTATTAAAGAAAGTCAATGATTAAGTTTTAAAGCAGAAATGTTTTAGATTCAGTGGCGATGACTATATCATCGCAATCAGTACTTTGAAAATTGCATGACACTAAGAGCATCGTAACGGTGCTCTGAAAAGAAGTTTAAATTGTATAGAAATCAAGATGCGGATATGAATTGTTGCTCCGTCCTCTCTCAGATGAAAGATTAGTCGAACTAG
>ADGC01002679.1_pt1 | contig 10749 bp, 8 predicted proteins | sample 268048 | NCBI WGS metagenome assembly ADGC01 (sample SAMN02954255, study PRJNA42359) | wallaby gut metagenome | biome: terrestrial; feature: wallaby; material: gut; isolation source: foregut contents of Macropus eugenii | host: Notamacropus eugenii | place: Australia
TTGGTTATTTTATTTGCAGTGGTGTACTTTAAAATAGAAAATTATTATAAGTAACGTGCAACTTCCAATTTGTAGAATTGAAAGAATTGGAATTTTTAAAGTGTAAACAACATGTTACAAGGATGTAAACAGGCTGTGGTGGAGCTAATATAACCGCTTTGCTATAAATAAAGTGACAAGAAAACAAAGGAGGAAGCGATTATGAGCTTAGCTGAAAAAATCATCACATTAAGAAAGAAACAAGGGATGTCTCAAGAACAATTAGCCGAAAAACTAAATGTTTCTCGTCAGACAATTTCACGTTGGGAAAATGGAACCGTTGCACCAGATGCATTTAATGTAGTGGAAATCAGTAAAGTCTTCGGAGTGACTTCGGATTATTTACTCAACGATGATTTTAAGACAGATGATGATATTCCTCAGCTTAAGAAGGCAAAGAAAGAAAACAGAGTGCTACAGTTGAATCTATCAATGATTGCGATCCTACTACAGACAGCATCTGTAAATATAGCATTCCAACCTTTTTCGGGAACTGAGGAAAGAACGATACTCATTGATCTAGTGTTTAAAATTGCGCTGGTACTTGCTACTTCGATTTGGATGGCGTTTAATCTGAGATTCGAGAAAGATCCGAAACAATACAGAAAAAACACTTTGATTGAATTAGGATACTGCGGAATTGAGGCTATTGCGTTTATGATTGGATACTATATGAGACCATATTTGGGAACGGCTTTATTGTTTATTGCAGCTTGTTTCTATTTACTGGTTATCAATCCTAAGTATATGAATAGACCGTATGGAAAAAAGAAAGATAGCTAAGAAACTTTCAATTTGTAAAGGAGATGATTGATTGAAGGTAGGAGATACCGCCTACATTGTCGAGTCGAACAGAAATGTTCGAGAAGTGAAGATTATCCGAAGCTCCGGTGGGATGTTTCTGATTAAATTTTCAGATACCGGCGGTGGAATACAGGTAAAATCTCATCGACTGTTTTCGACAAAAGAAGAGGCAGAGCAAAGCATACGAGGAAAACAACCAGAGAAGAAAAGAATACGAAATCCTTATGATTGGGAGTAATACATAGCAGTTATGTTCGTTGTTCGATCATAGCTGCTTTTATTATGCGATGAAAGGAGCTAGAACATTATGAAATTAGTATTGGCGGAGAAACCGTCGGTGGCACAGTCGCTTGCAAAGGTGATTGGAGCCAGAAAACGAGAGGACGGATATCTGGAAGGAAACGGATATATCGTCAGTTGGTGCGTCGGTCATTTGGTGGAGCTGTCACAGCCGGAAGCCTACGATGAGAAGTACGGGAAGTGGAGGTACGATGATCTCCCGATTCTTCCGGATGATTGGAAATATCAGGTATCTTCCTCAACCAAGAAGCAGTATGGAATCTTAAAGAAACTGATGCAAAGAGCGGATGTCACCAGTCTCGTGTGTGCTACCGATGCAGGAAGAGAGGGAGAGTTAATCTTCCGTTTGGTCTACAATCAGTGTGGCTGCAGGAAGCCGTTTGAACGATTATGGATTTCTTCTATGGAGGATACCGCAATTAAGGAAGGGTTTGAAAACCTTCGAGATGGAACTGAATACGATGCTTTGTACGAAGCAGCCCTGTGCCGGGAACGAGCCGATTGGATTGTCGGAATCAATACTACCCGGCTTTTTTCATGCCTGTATGGACAGACACTAAACGTTGGAAGAGTCATGACACCAACGCTTGCAATGGTGGTTATGAGGGATGCTGCAATCCGAGGATTTAAGCCGGAACCGTTCTATACCGTGAAATTGCAGATGGATGGCTTTGAAGTTACCAGTGATCGCATCAAAGAAAAAGAGGAGGCACAGAAGTTACTTGGAATGTGCCAGTCAACCGGATTTGTAGATGTCCGCAAGGTTGAGCAGAAGGATAAGCAGGAAAAAGCACCGCAGCTCTATGATCTGACTTCCTTACAGAGAGATGCCAACAGGCAGCTTGGATTCACGGCACAACAGACATTGGATTATACCCAGAGCCTTTATGAGAATAAGCTTGTGACGTATCCAAGAACCGACAGCAGGTTCCTGACCGATGATATGGAAGCCTCTGTTCCTGCATTGGTACAGAAGGTGCAGTCAGCGTTTGAAGTCGTTCCCAATGAGCCAGTCACAGTCCATGAAAAACAGGTAATCAATTCTGCAAAGGTAACAGATCACCATGCAATTATCCCGACTATGACAGCAGCTATCTTTGATACAACCTCGCTTCCGAGTGGAGAAAGAGCAGTGCTGTGGCTGATTGTCACAAGGTTGATCTGTGCTGTTGGCACTCCCTGCCGATATTCGGAAACATCCGTGGAAGCTGAATGCAGCGGTCAGATTTTCAAGGCAAAGGGGAAAACAGTACAGGAGCTGGGATGGAAACGGTATGCAAATATCCGTGCCAACAAGCAGTCAGAGGAAGATGCCGGCACACTTCCTGAAATCAGGGGAAACTCAAAACTTCCAATCAGATCGGCAGAAGTAAAGGAAGGACAGACTTCGCCACCGAAGCGATTTACAGAGGATCTGTTATTACAGGCAATGGAGTCTGCCAGTTCGGATGAGTTTCCGGATGAGGTGGAGCGTAAAGGAATTGGTACACCTGCCACAAGAGCCGGAATCATCGAAAAACTGGTGCAAAAAGGATTCATCCAACGTGTTGGAGATAAGAAGACAAAGTATCTGGTATCAACAGATAAAGGAACCGCACTTATTACCGTGATTCCGGAACAGATTCAGTCCCCATCCATGACAGCAGATTGGGAAGAAAAGCTGTTGCAGGTGGAAAAAGGACAGCTTGCAGCCGTTGAGTTTATGAGAGAAATCACAGGCATGGTCACAGACCTTGTAAAGCAATATGAAGTGATCAAAGGTGCAGATGTTTTGATGAAACCAAAAGGAAGCAGTATTGGAAACTGTCCTTCTTGTGGAAATGAAGTTATTGAGAACAATAAGGGATGGTTCTGTAGCAATGGAAATTGTAGGTTCGGAATCTGGAAGGATAGCAAATACTTCACGAAGATTGGAAAGCAGATGACACCTAAAATTGCAGAAAAACTGGTAAGGGAAGGAAAGGTATCACTGAAGGGATGTGTATCATCCAAAACAGGAAGAAAGTATAACGCAATTATTTCAGTCATACCGAAAGAGGATGGTAGTGCTGGATTTCAGATGAGTTTTGAGAATGGAGGGAAGAGATGAGCATTGGAAAGATGACAGCAACTTATCTTGTAGATGAGAAATATATTCTTCATCTGCAGGAGTGTAATGAAGGTTTTAAATATCACTGCTTTGATATGGATGCGAAAAAGCAGATCGGAGAAGGAATAGTACAGTGGGGAACAATGGATAACTCTTCGATTGTTGGTATTTTGCCAGGAGTTTCTGCTGTTGCGCTGAACACAATTGGAATTGCTGGCGAGAGTGTGGCAAATGTTTCCCCGGAAATGTTAGAACAGTTTCGGGAAGGAAAGAAGATTCTGTATCAGATGAGCAAAGACCCTGCAATTGATACGTCAGAAAAGAGCATCCGTTTTATCGCCAGTGATTACACCGATAAGTTCAAGCTGCCGGATGGAGGAGTTGTAGAAGTAACTTATCCGGATCGCAGGTTTTCTATGAAGTGCGAGTATGTTGATGAGTATCACATGAAGCTTGGATTCGACGTATTTCATATCTGTCAGTTTGCAGAAATGTTGGAGCGTGGAGGAGGAAGTTGCCGGCCGGAGCCAATTGTTTTAGAAAATCAGGCTGCCTGGGATGTGGGTAGGAAGTGCTTTCTTTCTATTCAGACCAGTGAGGATGGATATGATTACACTCTTTACCATTCGGATTTAACCGAAATTGATGGCGGTCAGATTGACGAACCGGAAAAAAGTATCAATGGAAATCAGAGATGAGATTCTTGCAGATTACAACTGGGATAAGAGATCCATGACTGCTGTTGATTATGATTTTCTGATGGAGTGTGTAGAGAAAAAGGAGAGTGCCTGTACTTTCTGAGAAAAGAGCATCTGCTCTGGAAACATTGAATGGATTAAAAAGTATTGGGAGCTGAGACTACGTCTGTGAAGCATAAGCAGGAGGTGGAGCGATGAGCAGATATCAGTTAACAAAAGGTGAGATGGAAACAATAATCAGTTATGACGAAGAGGTGAGCAGTGCCAGCATTTACACCTTTGATCGTAAGCTAATTCATAAATTGGATTCTCTAGTCCAGAGATATCCCGATCAGTTCATTTGTAAAAGTAAGGGACCGGGACGTGCGAGAACCTATCAGATTCCGAAACGATGTGTCAGTGTACGACCGCCTTACAGTGAAAAGAGAAGAACACAGCAGATTATGGATGCACAGGTAAACGGATCGCCGTTTATAGAAATGGAGGCAAATTATGACGAATAAGATCAGAAAATGGGATGATGTGAATGGCGTTGCTGCACCGGATGAAGGGTTGGTTGCCTTTTTGGAAAGCTCCAATGACAGCTATGCAATCTTACAGCTAAGACATTCTGATGAGACGGCATTTGAACGATTCATGTCGCTGGATTATCTGAAATCACAGGGGAGAGAGCCAGAGATTGACCACTATGAAGTTATTTATACAGCACCACTTCTTCCCTATAAGGACGTAAATACCATGTTGGAAGAGACTTATGTGAAGTTCAACATGGAGCGACCTTCTGACTTTACCGGACACAGCTTATCAGTCAGCGACATTGTAGCTTTGAAACAGAATGGTGTGGTAAGTTGCCATTATGTAGATTCCATTGGGTTTAAGGAACTTCCCAACTTCTTAAAGCCGGAGAATTATCTGAAGTATGCAGAAATGTCTATGGAAGATGATTATGGAATGATCGATGGAGTGATTAACAACGGCAAGAAAGAGGAACCGGTAGAAAGGGTATCTGTTCTGGAACAGCTCACGGAAAAGCAGGATGAACCACCCTTTATCAGATGCCCGAAGAAACCAGAGGAAAGAGGATTGGAGTAATGAATTTTACGGATGATGAATGGACACTAATGATGATCTATAACCCGAATACAGATCGTTATGGAATGATTGCTGCCCTTAAAGAGATGCAGTCACAATTAACAGGAAGAGATCGTAATCTTAAGAAATGGACGAAATCTCTTCTTTTTAAGTTAGAGCAGATGTCAGATGAGGCATTTGCAGAACTGGACTTATATCCAGATATTTAAGAGGAGGTAACCGATGCCAAACAAAACTGAATACTATGCCCGTATGGCGGATGAAGCAGCCAGACAGGTGACAAGGAGCCGTGAGCAGTGGACAGCATTTTTGACCACAGCTGCACGGCTTTATAAATATCCGTATCCGGAACAGCTGATGATCTTTGCACAGAGACCGGATGCGACTGCTTGTGCGGAATATGACCTTTGGAATGATCGTATGAATCGCTATGTAAAGCGTGGTTCCAAGGGCATTGCACTGGTAGATATGAGTGGAGAACGTCCAAGACTTCGTTATGTATTTGATGTTTCTGATACAGGCGAGAGAAGAAATTCCAGACCGGTACAGTTATGGACGGTACAGCCGGAACATGAAGATGCAATTAAGAATGCTTTGGAGGAAGCTTTTGGATCTTCTTCTGAAAACACATTGGATGGACAGATCATGGATGCTGCACTTATTCTTGCGGATCATTACTGGCAGGAGCACAGCAGACAAATTCTCGACATCGTTGAGGATTCCTATCTGGAAGAATATGATGAATATAACATCGAAGTATCCTTTAAAAGAGCAGCGGCAACAAGTATTGCCTATTGTGTTGATACAAGAGCCGTAGGAAATGCAGATGAATACTTCGATCACGAGGACTTCCTTGATATCTTCGATTTCAATACACAAGCTACGGCAAATGTACTGGGAACCGCAGTCAGTGAGATGTCAGGACAGATCTTCCGAGAAATTGAGCGAACGATACGAAATTATGAAAGAGCCAAAGAGGCAGAAAGGAGCCAGAATTATGACAGAGACAATGAAAGAAATGACTTACACACAGGCCGGGGATTATCTGATTCCGGATATCCAGTTGGAAATGATGGAGACGAAGCCGCTGGGCAAATATGGCAGAATGAGGAGAGCGTATCTGCAGGAGAACAACACACTACTGTACAATCATCTGATTCTGACCGAGAAGCTGTTCCCGCATCTTTGGGAGATTCAGGAGACAGCAACAGCGAGAATCGAGCAGATGATGTCAGACCTTCTGAAACAGAATCCGGCACCGGACAAGAAGACAGATCAGATGGGATGGGCACAGCACATGAATATGCTGAAAGCGCAGGCAGAGGAAATCGTGACAGCGGAACTTATAACCAATTAAATCTTTTTTCCATGTTCCCTTCGGAGCAGGAGCAGATTAACAGAATAGACAGCCAGGTGGAGACACCGGTTATGACAGCGGAGAGTGTAAAGCCCTCCGCTTTTTCTATTTCTGATGAGGAGATTGATCGAGTTCTTCGCAGAGGATCTGGATTCGCCGGCGGAAAGATCCGTATCTATGCCATGTATCAGCAGCAGGGAGATGCGAAAGCAAGAGCAGACTTCCTAAAAAATGAATATGGAACCGGGGGAAACAGCTATACCTTCGATGATGGCAGCCATGGATTTGTGGACTACGATGCGAAAGGACTCTTTATCCGCAGCTATGGTCATGATAAGGAAGTCAGACTCAAGTGGCCGGAGGTCGATAAGAGGCTTCATGCGATTGTAGAACGTGGAGATTATTTAAACGCAAGAGAACTTGCAGAATATGAGCAGATTGAAGCTGATTTTGCAGGGAATGTGCCGATGCCAAGTCCTGCTCATAGGTTTCCGCCGGAGAATGTTGCTTCACAGGTAGATTTAGCAGAAAAACCTGCGCAAATGCCGAGGGTAGAAGAGAGCAAGGACCATGAGGCAGTAGATGCATCAGATCGAGAGGAAATCGCCGCAGAAAGCGTTACAGAGGATATGCGAGATGCAGAACCTGAATCTGATGACTTCAAGGTTGGTGACACGATTACCTTAGATGGAAAAGATTTCATTATTGAATCGGTGGGAATGTTCGACGTGCATCTCCGTGATCCAGAGTCGGTATTTCCAATCTTCCGTGCGGAAAGCAAGGAGAATTTGAAAAGACTGCTTGGTAGAGATAATCATGGACAAGTTGTCGCTGATTTTGGCAATGACAATGAACAAGAGGAAACTTTGTCCCAACTTGGGATGAAGTTAGAAGAACCATCAGAGTTGGAACTGGATAATTCAGTCCAAGTTGAACCGAATAATGAAATCCCAGCTCAGAACTTCCACATTACCGATAATCACCTTGGAGAAGGCAGTCCGAAAGAGAAGTTCCGTGCCAACATGGATGCGATTCATACGTTGCAGACCTTAGAGGCAGAAGATAGGAATGCTAACCCGGAAGAACAGCAGATTTTGTCGAAATATGTCGGATGGGGTGGGCTTGCAGATGCCTTTGATGAAAGAAAGAGTGCCTGGTCCGCAGAGTATCAGGAACTTAAGAATACGTTATCTGATGAGGAATATGCTACAGCCAGAGCTTCCACTCTGAATGCTCATTACACCAGCCCTACAGTGATTCGTGCTATGTATGATGCCGTAGAAAGAATGGGCTTTGAACACGGTAACGTATTGGAGCCTTCCATGGGTGTTGGCAATTTCTTTGGAATGATGCCGGAGGAGATGCAGGATAACAGCAAGCTCTATGGCGTGGAGTTGGATTCTATCACAGGACGTATCGCACAGAAGCTTTATCCAAATGCCGATATTACGGTGGCAGGATTTGAAACAACAGATAGAAGAGATTTCTATGATCTTGCGGTAGGTAATGTACCTTTTGGAAATTATAAGGTAGCGGATAAACCATACGATAAGCTTGGTTTCTCCATTCATAACTACTTCTTTGCAAAGACCTTGGATCAGGTGAGAGCAGGTGGTGTGGTATCCTTTGTAACCAGTCGCTATACGATGGATTCTAAGAATACAGATGCCAGACGCTATATGGCACAGCATGCTGATTTCCTTGGCGCAATCCGTCTCCCAAACAATGCATTCCGTGCGAATGCCGGCACAGATGTCGTATCCGATATTATCTTTTTACAGAAGAGGGATCATCCAATTGAGATTGATCCGGATTGGGTGCATCTGGGACAAACGCCGGACGGAATTACCTTAAATAGCTACTTTGTGGATCATCCGGAGATGGTACTTGGGGAAGTTACCACAGAGAGCACACAGTACGGAAAAGAGGGATGTACGGTTCTTCCGATTGAAGGAGCTGACCTTGCAAAGCAGCTGCAGGATGCAATTCAAAACATCGGTGGAAGTTATCAGGCGTTAGAACTCACGGACTCTGATGATTTGACAAAGACCGGTGATACGATTCCAGCTGATCCGAATGTAAAGAACTTCTCCTATACCGTAGTCGATGATGATGTGTATTTTCGTGAGAACTCGATTATGAGAAAAGCGGAATTATCAGAGACTGCAACAGGAAGAATCAAGGGAATGGTTGAGCTTCGTACCATTGTGCAGGAGCTGATCGATTATCAGTTACAGGATTATCCAGATGAGGCGATTGCAGAGAAACAAAGAGAATTAAATGTTGCCTATGATGGATTCAGTGCAAGGTATGGACTCATCAATGCCAGGGCAAATGCACAGGCTTTTTCGGAAGATTCGTCTTACTATCTGCTTTGCTCATTGGAAAATGTCGATGAGAACGGACAGCTGGAATCAAAGGCGGATATGTTTACCAAGAGGACAATTCGACCGGAGAAAACCATCACCAGCGTGGATACACCTGCAGAAGCCCTTGCCATTTCTATTGGAGAACGAGGAATGGTTGATATGCCGTATATGGCAGAACTCCTTGGCACACCTGGACAGTATGACGAAATCATCGCAGAACTTCGTGGAGTTATCTTCAAAGATCCTATGACAAGGAACGGTCCAATTGAAAATGGATGGCAGACAGCTGATGAATATTTATCCGGCAATGTCAGAGAGAAATTAAAGATTGCCAGAATGACTGCAACCACACATCCGGAACTTTCCATCAATGTGGAAGCACTGGAAAAGGCACAGCCAAAAGATCTGGATGCTTCGGAGATTGATGTACGTCTTGGGGCAACCTGGATTGATAAAGATTATATTCAACAGTTTATGGAGGAGACTTTCGAGCCTCCTTATTATTTGCGTAGAAGTATCGAGGTGAAGTTTGCACCAATGACTGCAGAGTGGCAGATCACAGGAAAGACAACACCAAGTAAGAATGATGTTCATGCGTATATGACCTATGGTACTTCCAGAGCAAATGCATATCGCATTTTGGAGGATACCTTGAATCTTCGTGATATCCGTATCTATGACACGATTGAGGATGCGGATGGAAAACAGAAGCGAGTACTCAATAAGAGGGAGACGACTCTTGCCCAGCAGAAACAGCAGGCAATCAAAGATGCCTTTAAGGACTGGGTGTGGAAAGATCCTTATCGAAGAGAAACACTTACGAAGCAATACAATGAATTATTCAATAGCACCAGACCTCGTGAATATGATGGCAGCCATATCCGTTTCGGCGGTATGAATCCTGAAATTAAGTTAAGAGAACATCAGCAGAATGCCATTGCGCATGTTCTCTATGGTGGAAATACCTTGCTTGCTCATGAGGTTGGTGCGGGAAAGACATTTGAGATGGCAGCTTCCGCAATGGAAGCAAAGCGTCTGGGCTTGTGTCAGAAGTCGCTCTTTGTGGTGCCGAACCACTTAACCTTACAGTGGGCGAATGAGTTCCTGAGATTATATCCAAGTGCAAAGCTTTTGGTTGCTAGTAAGAAGGACTTTGAGACAGCCAACCGTAAGAAGTTCTGTGCCAGAATCGCAACCGGTGATTATGATGCGGTCATCATCGGTCATAGCCAGTTTGAGCGTATTCCGGTATCAGCGGAACGACAGGAGAGAATCCTAAATGAGCAGATAGAGGAAATTGAACAGGCCATTGCAGAGATGAAGTATCAGCGTGGGGAGAACTTCTCCATCAAACAGATGGAGAAAACAAGAAAATCCCTGCAGTCCAGACTGGAGAAATTAAAGGCAACGGAGCGGAAGGATGATGTCATTACCTTTGAGCAATTGGGTGTGGATCGACTCTTTGTAGACGAGGCACATTCGTACAAGAATTTGTTCCTCTATACCAAGATGCGTAATGTAGCAGGACTTAGCACTTCCGAGGCACAGAAGTCTTCGGATATGTTTATGAAGTGCCAGTATATGGATGAACTGACAGGTGGTAGAGGAATTGTGTTTGCAACCGGTACGCCAGTCAGCAACTCTATGACAGAGCTTTATACCATGATGCGCTATCTGCAATATGGAACACTTCAGGAAAAAGGACTGACACACTTTGATGCCTGGGCTTCGACCTTTGGAGAAACGACCACAGCTATTGAACTTGCACCGGAAGGGACTGGGTACCGGGCACGAACGAGATTTGCCAAGTTCTTCAATTTGCCGGAACTGATGAATATGTTCAAAGAGGTTGCAGACATCAAAACATCTGATCAGCTGCATTTGCCGGTGCCGGATGTCATCAATGAAACCAAAGTGGTGGAACCGTCCGAACATCAGCAGGCAATGGTCGCAGATTTGTCAGAAAGAGCAGCCAAGGTACACAACGGAGCCGTGATCCGT
>ADGC01002543.1_pt1 | contig 10686 bp, 13 predicted proteins | sample 268048 | NCBI WGS metagenome assembly ADGC01 (sample SAMN02954255, study PRJNA42359) | wallaby gut metagenome | biome: terrestrial; feature: wallaby; material: gut; isolation source: foregut contents of Macropus eugenii | host: Notamacropus eugenii | place: Australia
ATAAAACCACCGATCCCCGCTTGTACTCTGTAATGTGGTAATTCTATGTATTGTGGTGTTTCTTGTGCGTTGCCGTTTCCGTCTATGTCTGCAATTAATGGTATTGCCGTTACTGTTTTAGTCCCTTTTATAGTATCAGTATTACAAGATATTATTCTCGCTAAAAAACACGTATTTATATAATTATCTATTCTTGTTTTTATTTGACTATCCACAGAATTAAAAAATGTTTGATTTGCGTATGCATTCTGTATCGGTCGTTTATTATTGTTGTTTATCTGTTGCATATATAGCACTCTTATAAAATCATATGTTTATTATATGAATTTGCCCGTGATACCGCTCATTTCTGGATAGTATGCGGTTATTTGTGATGTCCATTCCCCATTATTTGGCAAATTTGCACTCAAATGATGAGAAAGTTTTATAATTCGCCATTGCCCCGATACTTTTGGAATAATGCTCTTTAATTCTACAAGACCCGCGAATGTATAATTAGGGTTGAATATAGTTCTAAAGTCGATCCCGTTCTGCGTCATAGTTGGATAACCTAAAAGCCCACTATCTGCGCTAATTAAAGGTATAAAACCGCTTTTTCGTACTGCGCCACTATTTATTAAAATCGCTTTATCATCATCAAGTATTAACTCGGCTCCTATTTGTGCGCTTGCTTGTCGTGCTTGTTCTATAGGTGAACCAAAGAAAACTGCATTTTTTAAAGTTGCTTTTACATTTTGATTTTCAAAAGTAAAACCACATTTTTTTACTTGATTTGATATAAATATACTTGCATCTTGTACCCCGTTTATAACGTTTTCCCCTTGTGCGGTAACACTGCCATAAAAACCCACTCTCGCCTCGATCTTGAACTTTACATCGGGGGCGGTGTTAAAATCTGCATTTGCTCCAGTTATAGCCCCTTTAAAAATTAGGTTATAGCCGTGTACATTATCTCCTGCATATATATTTATATAATTCTGTTTTATAAATAATGGGTGCATGTTTAAAGTTGTTAAACGTTGCATTTTTTCAAGAGATAAATTATAAATTTCTACGCTTGCCTTTGAAAAATCGGGCGGTGGTAATTTATCAACAATAACATTCATACCTAGATCTTCGATCTCAATACTGTTAGAACCTTGCTTAAATTCCCCTTTTTCAAGCGTAATAATTATTTTTAATTTTCTTTGCAAGTAGTTATTCTGTGACATAATATAATTTAAACCGTTCATTAAATTGAGTATAGTCTAGGTCTTGTTCATATCCTAGGGGTGCATAAGTATCTAATATGTAAAAATTACCATTAAAGGATCTTTGTTTAGTTCCTTGTAATATTTGCCGTCCTACAATGATTATTTTATTTTCACAAATTAAATCATTGTCTAAATACAACGTAAAATAAAAATTATCTGCTAATTGTCTGATTTGAATCGTGCAATTTTGCTCATTTAGTACACATAAAAATTCTTGATTTGGCTCTTTAATTAAGCTTAATTCTTGAAAAGTTTTTATATTATCTTTGTTTACATCTGACATTTAAAAAAGTAACTCCTTTACACCTTGCAATAAACTTTTTTCTGTTGGTTGTTGTCTGCCCCGTCCAACTTTTTTATTAAGTCTTACGTTTGTATATGCGTTATTCACTTGTTTGACTTCTAAGAAAGATAATTCTGCATATATTTGATCGATCCCATCGTCCGTGTTTCTGTCAAAGGTCACTTTTTCAAGGTGCATATTTTTATATTCTTTCTCGGGTGTTATAACACTTAATAATTTGTTACTTTTTGCATAGTTCAAAAATGTATCTATGATTAGTTGGAGGTCGTATGGTTCCCCCCTTTTATTCAAAATGACGTTTATCTCTTTTGGACTGTTTACAACTGAATAACTTACAAACGATCCGTTTTCTATGGGTGCAAATGTTGTTTTGCTCTCTGCTTTAAAGCTTGCACCAACAAAAACTGTAAAATTAAAGGCTCTTTGTCCTTTTTCGTCTAATATAGACCACTCTTCACTTTTAACTTTGTTAACATTTAAATTTATTGCCATATATTAAACCGCCTTTAATTTAAAACGCCCGTACTCATGCTAGTGAATGACATTTGAGAATTAAATAAATTTTCACTTTGTCGTGTTGCCATGGTGCCATTATTAGTAATTATACTCATGTTTTGAGTTCTATTATCTGAATAACTTATGTTACTTGTTTTCTTTGTCATACTTGAATTATTAAATGTTTTTATTTGCTCCGTTGTTGGTGTCTTTGTTCCTTGTCCTTTTTCATTACTTGCAAATAATTTAATCGCCCAATCGGGAATAATTGACATAAATGTATCTTTTATCCAATCTTTAGAACTATTAAACACATTAACCATTTCATCCCATAAACTAGACCATAACTTTCCGATGTTATCAAAACTTGATTTAAACCAATCTTTTAAATCGTCCCATTTGGTTTTAATTTCGTTTATAGCGCTATCTATTCCACCGCCTAAAAATATAATTAAATCAGACCATGCATCACTTATCCCCTGCGCAACTGTTTCGCATAAATTGCCGAGATCTTCCCATAGCATTTTAGCCCCTAGGACTACTTGATCCCACTTAGTATAAAGTAATGTTAAAGCGGTAATAATCAAAGTAATAGCAAGTCCAATCGGGTTTAAAAGCATTGCACTTGCTACAGTTCTAAAAGCTATCAATAACCCATTAAAAACCCATGTCCCCACGCTAAACAACATTTTTAATACTGCAATAGTTAATAAAACACTGTTTTTTATCCATGTAAAAATTTTAATAATAGGAAAAATCAAAGTAATTAAACTTCTAATTAATGCAAAACTTGTTATAAAAATCAGTGCATATTTTGCAAGATTTTTTAATATGTTTTGTAGTTTTGTAGTATCACCAAATAAAAATTTGAATAAACTTTCTAATTTTGCTTTAACTTCTTCCTGCGTACCAAACATGCGCCAAAAACCAGAAAGTGCACTTTCGCCATTTTTCAGCCATACGACAAAATCATCAATTAAAACAACAATAGCCCCCAGAATAACCAAAAATGCGCCTAAAGGTGATTTTAAAAACGCTATAGCCGTTTTAGCCCACTGCGCCCCTAGTTTTATCAATATAGGCAATAATACAATACTTAAAACACTTGCTAAGATTGTCACAAAACGAATTATATTATTTGAATTTCTATCTATCCAATCACTGAACCCGTCCAAAATTTCAAGGAATTTTTTTATAACTGGACTAACAAATCGCATGACTTTAGTGGCAAAATCTGCCATAGTCATTTGGAATTTAAACAAACTTTCTCTCATTTGTTTATATAGTTTTATATCGTCTTTATTTACACGTTGTAATAATTCTCTTTTTTTTCTCCATTCGTCCATAACTGGGTTATATGCGCCCGTTAATTTTGCAACTTCTGCCACACCGCTAAAATAGGACTTGATCATACTCCCTACAGTTAATAACCCAGTCACGGGGGCGATCAAGTGTTTAGCAAAAGACAGTAATTTATTACCGCCTTTTTTTGTCATTTCGTCAATCGCATTAGTATTTTTTTTAGTTGCTTGTTCTGTGCTATTATTTAGCCGATTTAATTGTGTTTTAAAGTCGTCAATATCTAAACCTACACTAATTAAAAACTGCGTCAATATGTTGCTTTCCATCTCCACACCCCTATATTTTTACTTTTGATTAAATTATAAAATAAAAAAAGCGTAATTATTAAAAATTACGCTTTATTACCTTATTTTAATTTTTTTTCTATTTCTTGATTAGCAATGTATTCATTACTAGCATTTACAGCCCATATTTCTAACATGTTTAAAGCATCTTCATAACTGTAATATGTTTCTAGTTCTTTAATTGTGCAGTAATGGTTAGCAATTAATGGCGCAAATGTGGCACTGAAGTTTTTAACACTTATATATTTAGTGTTATTTTCTTTTATTGTTGGATAATTGATTGATTGCCTTTCAGCATAAAAGAAAAATTTATTTTAAAAACTTCCTTTTCAAGTTCAATTAATGCCTTAATATCTGTAAAAGTATTATCTAGTTCCTTCTCATTTAGTTGAGTGATCATTTTGCCGTTTAGTAGCTGAGTACAATCGCAAACTAAGTTAATAATTAAGTCGTTTACTTTTTCATCGTTTAAATTGCCTAAAAAAGAAAGACCTTTTTTTGAGATAGCACTTAAAATAGCATTTACATCAAGATTAGAAACGTTTACTTCTAAAAGTCCGCTACTTGATAAAATTACACCTGCTTTAATTATCCACTTTTGCAAGCTTAAAGCGCTTAATGCGGTTAATCTGAATTTTAATTCATTGTTATTGTCAATAATTGTAATGTCTTTTGTTTCTCGCATTTTTTAAACCTTAAAAAAAATACTAACTAAATTAAATATAACTTAGTTAGTATTATATATTATTTAATACGTTTATTTGTGATTAAATACTTGAAACTCTAACGCTTTCAAATGTAAAGCTCCAATTAGTAGGATCTAAAACCTTTTTTGCATCTGGAATTAAATGACCACCATTTAAGCACCCATTATTCAAACTGTATTCTTTGCCGATACTAGGGATAGTAATTTGAATATCACATAAATATACCTTTTTATTGATATATTCAGCACGTGCAATTCTTTCAAATATAGGACGGCTCGGACTTGATGCCTCAAGGCTGATGGTTAAACCAATCGGGGCGGGTGTAAAACCCATGCATAGCTTACCGTCTACCCCCATACGACTTTCAGACAATGTAAGATCTTCAGTCGTAAACATTGTATCAGTGCTAAATTGCTCAATTCTAACCCCGTTAGGATAAAGATCTGCAACTGTTAAAATAATAATCGCGTCTGTACTTGTAATGTTTCTATTATCTGCCATTTTTTAAAACTCCTTATCTTAAACAACTGCGACAACTGGTAAATTTAATTTTTGCACACTTCCAGCATAACAATAAATTAAATTACATTTAGGGCTCTCTCTGTGTTGTCTTTCTGTTGCGCTAACGTCTACAACTTGTAAATAATAGCCGTTGTTTGTGATTTCGTCTGAATAATCACCGCCTAATTCTTGAATTAAGTTTGTTTTTTGTGTTTCTGATAATGACATACCCGTATCAATTACACCGTTATTTAGACCTCGGTTTATTACATCTCTACACCAAGATCTAATAATTGAATAACCACTTTCAGTGTATGGTACACGTCTGTTGGCTTTAAAACCCGCCATAATTTGAACTTGCAAAGCATTACATAACCACACAGCATTTAAATATGCGTCTATCCAGGCCCATTCGCCTAACATCTGCCCGTTATATAAAAATACAAATTGATCGTTTCTAGTTGCATAATTACCAATAAAGTTTAAACCACGATTTAATAAAGTATCATGATCGGTAGTATCGTTAATAGTTGCGCCTAGTCCGTTTTGAGCTTTAAATGCGAAAGTAATTGTGCCATTAGTTTGAGAATAATCTACGCTAGCAGCCGCCCCCATAATAAAAGCGCATTCTTTATAGGTGCCAAATGTAACAGTAGTAGCTCCAATATTTAACGCTTTTAGTTTGTCTGTGATTGTATCGTTATAAGATTGAACAAGGTTATTAGGATCGCTATCCCAACACACATATAAATACATTGTGCCTTGATTTGCGTTATTTGATGCCCATGTCCCCATTTCAACCGCTTGATCGTCTGTAGGCTCAAATAATGATGTGAAAGTTACAAAGTTTTGGAATTTTTGAGTAATTGTATTTAAACAATTTGTTAAAGTATTATTTGCGTTTTCTCCTGCTGATAATGTCGCTCCGCTTGATTTAGTCAAGTTCATAATTTCAGCAATAGAACCATCAGCAAAAGAAACAGATCCTTCTTCTCCAACTGTGCCACTAGTAATAGTAAAAGTATTATTTACGCTTGAAAATTCCACAGTTAAATTTGTGATTGCATCATCACCGCCGATCGCTCTTAAATTATTTTGTAAAGTATCTGCGATATTTGATAAACTTGTGCATTTGTTAGATCTTGATCTTCTAGTGATAAAGTTGTGCCATTAATAGACACTGTAAAAGTACCTTTGTTAATTTGTTTTAAGTTTGCTAGTGTTGTGTTAGCTACCACCTTAGAACCTTGTAAAAAAGGTGCTGACCCATTTTCTGCAAACTTATAAAAATATAAAGCACTAGGTTTTAATTGTGATCCACTAAAACCTCCAAAATACACATTTGCAAACATGTATTCATCACTATCAACCCCAAAAAAATCACCCACTGCCGTTGCATTAGAAAAGGCGGTTACATCTCCACTTATTAAAGTTTTATTAGTTGTAAATACTAAACCATTAAAAACAAGATCCGCACCGGTTCCACTTAAAATGCGTGGATTCACAGATACGATTTTACTAGCTTGAATTGCCATGTTTAAAAACTCCTATAAATAATTATTTATATTTTACGTCAACGTCTTTTATACCTACATTTACATGTGTAAATGTATCTATTTGTTTATTATATTCAAAATTGCCTGCTAAATGACAAATTACAGTGTATTTATTTAAAAACGTATTGCTTTCGCTTGTAATAGTGGTGTTTCTTATATCTTCTGCGTATAGAGTGCATAAATTATATTTTTTTAAAAACTGCGTTCCTAGTTCACTTCTAAAAGCTATCTCTAAGCTTTTCGCCATTGTGTAGGCTCTGCTATCGTCTAGTCCGTTGTTACTGTCACAATAACAATCAATTTGTGCGACAATCTCGTTATTTTCAATCATTGAATAACTTTCTGTTGCATCTTGATATCGTTCAATGTTTGTGCCGTGTCTGATAATGTTTTGGATATAAAAAATAATATAATTATCTGTTTCAGTAGGCAAAGATACATTATTTTGATTACCTAAAATTATACATTCATTATTTACTTTAGGTTCGCAAAACTCACTAATAAAATCATATAAAGCTATTCGAATATTAGGAATGTTTATGCTCATATCTAATCACCTTTTATATTTAAATTTAATTTTGCGCCTTGATATAACGTACATCTTAAGCACTCCCACCCGCACTCACTGAAATCTTCGATCACTGCGACAACGCTCCAAAAATTCCCGTCCATATCTTGCACAAAATCACCGCCCCTTGATAATGGTCTGTATAACGTCCACGGTCTTTTCTCTGTGTCATTTTCTGCATATATGTATAATTTGCGTGTTGTCGTGTTCTTTCCGCTCATATCTGCAAAATTAAGAGTGCTATCGTTTTCAGATTGCCAAGAACCTTTTATGTTTATTTTTTCGTATTGTTGTGTTTTAATACCTTTCTCAAAAATCAACTCACTAGCACGATATAATATTAAATCAGTATCTTGTTTATTAAAATTTATCGCACTTCTTACAATGTTATGCAAATTTAATGACATAGTTATTTATTCTCCGTTGCCATTTCAAAATTGATGCTATTAAATAAACGCCCCGTATCTTCTAGCGGCTTCGTGCCACCCCCGATCGGTTTACCATGTCTAAAAGTTGACATAATCGTAATAGTTAAATTTGACCTTTGTGGATAACCAAACTCTACACCGCCACTACCTATAGTAGCTTGCAAACCGTTTTTTCCTAGTCGTCCGATACTCTCTAAATACTTAAAACTTGCATTCCCTATATTTAACGGATCGCTTTTAACTTCTGCTTTATAGTTGTATATACCTACTTTACACCATAAGCCTAGATATTTATTTATTGTATCTCTGAAAAAAGGACGGGGGGGATTAATCAGTAAACTATTTACTTTTAAATCTATACCTTGATTAAAGAAAAAGTTATGTTGTCTTTGTGTTACACGTTGTGCCCAACCATACTCAACAAAACTAGCATATTCTGCGACATCTTTATCCATAACACCTAAAACAACCTTTATTTTGGAAACTTCTTTTATCGCTTTCTCGAATTGTTTCATGAGTTTGTTATCTATGTGTAATCTAACTGACATAATTATCCCCACGGATGATAATGCTTATTTGTGTATAATCTACCACCTACAATAAGCTTTTTTAAATATTGTTGATAAAATATATTACCGCATGGTGTCTGTAGCCAAAAATCAACGCTAGGTTTATTTGATTTTATTAAATCAAAACTTGTGCTTACACTTCCTTGACTTGCACTTGTTAAACGTCCGTTTTGTCCGTTCTTTGCCCATTCTTGCAATGTCAACATATGACAAACATAATAAAACATTGCATATTTTAAAGTGTATATATTATTATCGGGATCGTATTTGAATATGTTCCCGTAAACGGATAAACCTTGATCCGCAAAACTTAAGATCGTCACGTCTGCAACGTTATCAAACTGTGTAAACATTCCTTTAAATTCTTCAACCTTAAAAATAAACTTTGTAGCCATTTATCGCCCCTTTAAATGATTTTTATTCATTATATTATCATTTTTAAACAAACAATAAAAAAAGCACTCTTATAATTAAATAAAAGTGCTTTTAAATACAGTAGTACTAATAATTTTTTTTTAAAACATGAATTGTAAAACGTTGTAAAAAAAATAAAAATTTCTTTTCTTGATAACAAGAAAATCAATAAAATTATAATAGTTTTATTTATTAGTTTCTACTACATTTTGACTGTTCATACTTACGGGTGCTAGTCCTGTTGTCATTGCGCTTATTTCGTCTTTATGTGCTTTAAATTCATTCTTTGCGTTTTCAGTGCTACCAATTGCAAAAACTAAAGCTTGACCATTGCGACCACCAACAAACATACGCTCGCGGCCGTGTTTTGCTAAAATGTCAGTCCAATCTGATTTTTTCATTGTAAACATGATGGCGTTGCCGTCTGCACTTAAAACCCCGTCACGTGCGCCTCGTAAATGATCGTCAATACCCGGGATAATAACGATACCACGATTTGAAGGTCCTACATCATCAAACTTATGACCATTGCGTAAACCACTAACGACTGTGATCACGTCTGCCCCGTGTAAATCTTGAGATTTGTCTTTCTGTTCTTGTTCAATAGTTGAACCGATAATATTTACAGTGTTTTCTGTCTTTTGTTCTGCTACTTGCTTTTTAGGTCGTGCCATTCTTTCACCTTTTTATTTTTAACGTTATAAATAAAAGTAAAACAATTATAACAAAATAAATTTATTTATGAGTAATAAAAAAGTGATAACTTAATAAGCTATCACTTTTTTTACTCTCAATATCTATCTAACAAGTATTATATTAGATACCACTCATTCTTGCAATTAACGAAGGGCGTCTCACAATACAGCCGAAAGTCGTAGAAGTTGCTTTTTGTTTATAGCTTGATAAGTCCGGAATTAAACGACCTAAAACTAATTTATCCGAATAAACATTTGATGCTGTTTGTACGCCCATTAATTCGGGTGCGGTTAAGTATAACTGTTCGCCCTGCTCAGTTGACAATTGAGGTAATTGTACAATTTCTAAATTAGGGTAGTTATTATTTAGCATTTGTTTAGCTGTGATACCATATGAATTAGGAATTAATAAATATGACATCATAGTATTAGAGATCGCTAATTTCATCGGTGTATTAGGGTCAATGTTACCACCGTTATTTGCTGATAATTCATTTACTAACTTTGTAATATCGTTATAAGCAATATTTGCAAAAGTTGCTGAATTGTCTGCAAGCTTTTCAGCCCATGTAGACTTACCACCAATAGAGATCGGGCTGATTGTAGGGTTAAGGTTAGGGTCATTTAATAAACCATAAGTCTTTTTGCCTGCTACACCAAATAAATAAAAGTTGTTTGATGCTCTAGCAATAACTTCACTCGCCCATACTTGCTTACGACTAGCAAGTGCGATTTTTGCACTTTCTGCCTTTGCATTTTCTAAATCACCGTATTTAATCACAGTCTGAAAACGTACATTTTCTCGCACTGGGAATTCGTAATTTAAATCGCTTGATACTGCATTACCATAATCTGAATAATTTGAAACAGAACCAACGCCTTCTTCTACTGGGAATGTAGCAAAGTCATCAGTCCATGATCCTTGTTTTTCTTCATTGAAAATAGCGGTTGCATTATTAACGCTGAATAAAATTTCAACAATACGGGGATCTAAATATGTTGCATATGCTGACGGATAACCAACATTATTAGATGTGATTTGTGCATCTTGTGCTAGCATGCGCGCTGTTTGTTCATAATTAACATTAACATGACCGTTGATGTCATCAAACGCCATAAAACCTTTAGACTGTGGTGCAATAATTCCCTTTGCTTTTGCATTTAAAAAATCGTTGTTTGTCATAGTTCTTTATTCCTTAATATTAAAACTTCTCATAGATTACAATGTCATTCTGTGCAAAGTCTGTACCGCCATTCACTGCGCTAACAGTCCAACCAGTAGCAACCGCACCCCCACTAGGTTCGCCATAGGTAATAGTTGCATCAGTTGGAATAATATTTACACCTTGACCGCTTGTTCCTGCTGATTTAGCAATAGCATAAAATTGACCACGAATAGCCACTGTAACAGCAGTTCCTTCGGGATATGTTTCATTAGTTGCATTTAAAACATTTTCAATGCTTGATGTCAAAGTTCTTTCAACAATACCAATAGGCACACCAGTGCCAACATTAGACACTAAGCCTAGAGATACACCGTCTTCGACATT
>ADGC01003599.1_pt1 | contig 10628 bp, 8 predicted proteins | sample 268048 | NCBI WGS metagenome assembly ADGC01 (sample SAMN02954255, study PRJNA42359) | wallaby gut metagenome | biome: terrestrial; feature: wallaby; material: gut; isolation source: foregut contents of Macropus eugenii | host: Notamacropus eugenii | place: Australia
GTAAGTCAAAAAATAACCAATAGCATAATCTATTCTAACCGAAGTAAATAGTAAGAAATCATACAACAACAATGTCACATAAATTCTTTGTACACTTTATTTGAAACGGCGATAAAAAATGCATAAAACCAATTTTTGATTTTATGCACTTTTAAAACTTTTATTTTTACTATACAAGCTTCTTATATAGCTAACTTATCATTGTAAATAATAGTTATCTATAGTTTCCTATTGGTCTACTCATATGAGAAGGATTACCTGCATTCTTAGCAGTATACTTCTTAGCATATGCCTTTAATAAATTTGGCACATCAAGAATTAACGCAATACCACCATCAGAAGTAATTGTTGCACCAGCCATACCTGCAGTACCATGGAGTAAACTATCAAGAGGTTTAATAACCACTTCTTCTTGACCAATGAGTTCATCAACAACAAACGCTACTTGGTTACCATTACCTTGTTGTACTAATACTACATGACCAAAATCAGGATGCACATGATACTTTTCATCATCATGACCAGGAAGTACACGAGTTAACCAATCTTGTAAGAAGAATAAAGGTATTGCCTTTTCACGAATGATAATAGTATTTTGACCATCAACTACTTTAATTCCCTTAAGAGGTAAGTAGAAGATTTCATTAACAGAAGTTAAAGGTAAAGCAAATGCTTGACCACTTACCTTAATCATAAGAGCAGGTAAAATAGCAAGAGTTAATGGAACCTTGATTTCAATAGTGGTACCAACCCCTTGTTCTGATTCAATTCTTACGGAACCATTTAACTTGGTAATGTTAGTCTTAACCACGTCCATACCAACGCCACGACCTGAAATATCAGAAATTTGGCTCTTGGTTGAGAAACCTGGGGCAAAAATTAAGTTATAAGCATCGCTATCACTCATGCGCGCAGCGCTATCTTCATCAAGAATACCTTTGCTAATAGCAACTTTTCTTAATTTATCAGGATCCATACCTGCACCATCATCGATGATCTTAAGAAGGATATGGTCACCTTGTTGTGAAGCACTTAAAGTAATCGTACCAGTTTCAGACTTACCTGCAGCTTTACGAATTTCAGGAGTTTCAATACCGTGGTCACAAGAGTTACGAACTAAGTGCACCATAGGATCCGCTAAAGCGTCTACTAAGTTCTTATCAAGATCGGTTTCTTCACCAATCATTGCAAGTTCAATTTTCTTATTTAAGTTTCTTGCAAGATCTCGAACCACACGTGGGAATCTACCAAATACCTTCTTGATAGGTTGCATACGTGTCTTCATAACAGCACCTTGTAAATCTGCTGTTACCACGTCTAAATTTGATATTACTTTTACTAGTTCTTCATCATTCTTTACATTGTTACCAATACTCATTAAACGATTTCGAACAAGTACAAGTTCCCCCACCATGTTCATGATGATATCTAAAGTCTTAGTTTCCACACGAACTGTAGTATCAGCAGCAGGAGCACTCTGTGCAGGTTTGGCAGCTGCAGGTTTTGAAACAGGTGCTTTTGGAGCAACAGGTTCAGAACTTGCCTTAGGAGCAGGGGTAGAAACTGGAGTAGGAGCCGGTGCCGGAGTTGGTGCGACTGTAGCCACAGGACTTGGAGCAGGAGTAGGAGCCGCACTTTGACCTGGAGCCCCACCTTTGCCATGTAATGAATCGAGTAACGCTTCAAATTCATCGTCAGTCATAGTAGCATCAGGATCACCTCCAATCGCAGACACACTTGGTGTAGGCGTAGGAGTTGGTGCAGGAGCCACTGGAATTTCAACAGGTTTAGCTTGTTTTAAGATATTATCAAATTCATCATCTGTAGGATCTGATATCGCTTTATCATTAGAAGCACCTGGAGCCACACCTTTACCGTGTAATGAATCTAGTAACGCTTCAAATTCATCATCTGAAATGTTATCTATAGAACCAGAAGAAGCTGCTGGCGCAACTGGTTTTGGTTCAGGCTTCGGTTCTGGCTTTGGCGCAGGAGGCGGTACCGGAGCAGGCTTTGGAGCGGGAGCTGGTGCTGGAGTCGCAGAAGCACTCTTTGGTTTACTTAATTCCACCAAGGCTTGAATTAAATCATCAGGAGCAGGATCAGGATCTTCACGATTTTGCACTTGGGCAAACATACTACTGATAACGTCATGAGCTCTTAAGATTACATCCATAAGCTCAGAATCTACACTACGTCCACCATTACGCAATGTATCGAACACGTTTTCAGCTTTGTGACAGCATTAACAAGATTCTTTAAATCTAAGAAGCCTGCCCCACCCTTAACAGTATGGAATCCTCTGAAGATTGCATTTAAAAGCTCGTGGTCGTCAGGTCGCTTTTCAAGCTCAACTAACTCTTCAGATAACTGATCTATAATTTCTCCCGCTTCAACAATAAAGTCTTGCAGAATCTCCTCATCAGCACCTTCTAATGCCATAGCAACCACCTTTCCTTAATTCTATATTCTTATTTCAAAAACTTCTAAAAATTCAGTATCTTATGTGTTATTTACAAGAAAGATTAAAATACACTTCTTTATATGAACCAAAAAATCAATGGTAAAAAAACATATAAAGATTAAATATAATCCTCAAATAATTTACTTATTTCATCTCAATACTAAATTTTAAAGAAGTTCGCTTTAGATAAAAATTAAAACAACTTCAATAATAAAAATCTTTAAAAACCTAGAATATTATTTACTGTTATTTGTTTTTTGGTTTTAACAATTTTTTCTAATAAAAATTTATACCACTTTTAATATTTATTAGTTTTGCTCACAACTCTTAAAACTAAAACAAAACCCCCAATAAAACTCTAGCTTTTTCACCCTAAATCTTAATTTAGAATCCTAAAGATGCTAATAAATCATCAACATCATCTTGAGACTTAGCCACATCTTCACGTTCTTCTTTATTAATTATCGGACCTTCAGGAGCTAACATCTTCGCAGCTTTTTCAGCTTCTTCTTGTTCCTTTTGTTTTTCAGTAATAAGGTTCTTATCACCAAATTCTTTTAACAATTGTAGAAGCTTACCTTCAACTTCACCAACTAAGTTAATGATTTTATTAATCATTTGACCTGTTAAATCTTGGAAGTCCTGCGCCATTAAAATTTCTGTTAATTGGTCACATAATGTTCTTGAATCTTTTTTAGATTCATCAATAACGTTATCTAGTTTATGAACTAGTTCCACAAACTTTGATTTTTCGATATTGTTATGCATTAAAGCATCCCAAAGCGGACGAATTTCATTGATAGATTGGTCAAGTTTTTGGGCAAGTGGCATACAGTTATCCACAGCATCCATAGTTCTATTAGCAGCTTTATCTGTCATAGTAATAACGTAACGAAGTCTTTCTGTAGCATCAGGCATTTCGTTTTCTGCAATAGACTGCAATCTATTATCAACACAAAAGTCTGTAATTGACTTATGCAAAGTACGGGTCATACGACCAACTTCGCTATAAAGTGAATTTTGATGACGATTTACCACGTTTAGAATAATGTTATTAGCTTCTTCTTGATAACCATCTTCAAGATATTCTAATAACTGTCTTGCCTCATTTAGGGTAATTAGAGGTTCTCTTGAAATATCCTCATCCATATTATCCATAAAAAATCACCGTTATTTACTAATCTGTTACTACTAAATAAAATTTTCGAAAAACTATAAATCCAAATAATCAAAATGATTCTAGAACCTACTTGGATTCATTCTCTTAGTTTTAATTAACCTAAACGTTCAAAAATTTTATCTAACTTTTCTTTTAAAGTTGCAGCTGTAAATGGTTTAACAATATAGCCATTAACACCAGCTTGAGCAGCTTCAATAATCTGTTCACGTTTTGCTTCTGCAGTAACAAGAAGTACAGGTAAACTCTTTAACTTGTCGTCGGCTCTTATTGCTTTTAATAAATCGATACCTTGCATGCCAGGCATATTCCAGTCGGTAATAACGAATTGGAAGTCACCACTCTTTAACATAGGTAAAGCGGTATTGCCGTCATCTGCTTCCTGAGTATTATTAAATCCTAAATCACGAAGCAAGTTTTTAATGATACGACGCATTGTTGAGAAATCATCAACGATAAGGATTTTAATATTATTGTCCAAGGTTATACCCTCCAAGGTATTATTATTGTTATATATATCTTGCCTTATAAATGGTAGCTATACTTATTAACCTTATATAAAACTTCAACTTTTAATAAAACTTTAAATAAAATCCAATTACAGTTAAAGTTAACAAAGAATAACGCTTTAGGTTTAATAATAAATGTAATTCAAATTTGATCTGAACTGTTCAGAAGTTCACAACCAAAAACATTTTGCTACACTTACTTCATAAGTTTACAGATATCAGATTTTTATTTTCTCTATAAATTCTAAAAATAAATTATTTTTAAAAAAGTGTTCACTTATAAAAATTTGCCAACTAATTACAACCTAAATTGTATTTTTTTATTTTTAGGCCTAACTCTTTACACTAAACCACAAATTTAAAAATAACCCACTTTGTTTTTATAATTTTTTTAATTCTAGTATCTGTAATAAAAACTCATTAAATAATTTTTTCATATTATGCACATCAATAACAGAAAATACAGAGATCAAAGCAACAAAAAGATACATTATTCTATTTTTTCATAGGTAAAATGTCACTTTTTTCATAAATTAGTTATTAAAAATGCATAGAATTTAATTTTTTTCATAAAAAAAAGCTAGTTCTATGAACTAGCCTTTTATTTAAAATTTTTAAAGTTTGAAAGATTATTTACTTTCAAAAAACAAAAGTAAATTACTAAACTGTATTAGTTATTTAAAAGATTAATAGAATCAACAGTATCTTTAATCTTATTAACTTTTTCAACTTTACTATCTACATTTGACTTAACAGAATTCAAAGTATCTGCAGCTTTCGAAGCTTTTGATGCGTTAGAATCAGTTCCTGTTAATAATCCAAGTGCTTTATTAGTAACACTAGATTTAACATCATTAGTCTTTTCGTTAATCTTATTTTCAACGCTTGATTTAACATCTTTTGCGACAGCATCTACTTTTTCGTTAACAGCATTCTTTAAAGAATCAGTTAATGAATCTGTAGCACCTGCAACACCTTTGTCTTGAATGTTGCGAACAGTATTGATGGTATCAGAAGTCTTTTTAACAGAATCTAAAGCTGATTGTGTCTTATCTAAGCCACTGTCTACTTTGTCTGATAAACTAGTAATTTTATCAAGTAAACCCGCTTCTTCTTCTTCCTCTTCTGATTTAACAGCATTTTCAATAGCTGTTGTTTTATCATTTAATGCCTTTTGAGCATCGGCAACGCTATCTTTAGCATTGTTTAAAGTCGCAGATACAGCATCTTTAGCATTGTTAGCAGTTTCAACTACAGCTTTTTTAGCGTCTTCCGCAGTAGCAGCAACTTCTTCAGCCTTTTGAGCTACAGTGTCTACTACTTCGTTAGCTTTTTGAGCAGTAGTATCAACAAGATCTTTTGCCTTATCTTGAACATTCTTAACTTCAGATTTTGCTTGTTCAACTAAGCCTTTTGCTTGATTGGTATCTTGCGCTACAGTCTTGTTAGTGTTTTCTTCACCACAAGCTGATAAATTAAACATTACAAATAATGCTGTTGCAAGCATTGATAATTTTCTTAACATAATTACTCTCTGTTTTTAATTAAAAATTTTGAGTTATATTTTAGAGTTATATATATATTTAGATACTAACTCTTACAAATTAAGAATTAGTTTGCACTCTTAACTTGTTCTAAAGCGCTAGCAGCAGCATCAGTTACTTCTTTAGTAGCGTCTACAACTTCTTTTGCAGCTTCAACTTTTTCTGCTGCAGCTTCTTTAACATCAGCAGCCTTTTGAGCAGCAGCGTCTACAGTTTCTGTAGTCTTGTCAGCTACAGCTTCTTTAGCAGCTTCTTTAACGTCAGCAGCCTTTTGAGCAGCAGCGTCTACGTTTCTGCAGTCTTATCTGCTACAGCTTCCTTAGCAGCTTCAACCTTTTGCAGCAGCATCAACTACGCGTCCTTTGCTTCTACCACAGCTTCTTTAGCATCTTTTGCAGCTTCTACAACTTCGTTAGCTTTTTCTGCTACAGTTTCTTTTGCAGCTTCAACTTTTTCAGCAGCAGCGTCAACAACTTCAGTAGCTTTTTGAGCTGTAGTATCAACTACTTCTTTAGCCTTTTCTTGAACGTTCTTAACTTCAGATTTAACACTTTCAACAGCGCTGTCTTTTAAATCTTTAGCTTTTTCAACTATGCTTTTTTCTTGAGTTGCAGGCTTTTCAGCTGAATTATTTGCAGCTTCTTCACCACAAGCAGCTAAATTGAACATTACGAATAAAGCAGTAGTAACAATTGATAACTTCTTTAACATTATTATTCTCCTAATTTTAATTTAAGTTTAATAGTATTACTTAAAAATCTAAAATATTAACAGCCTTTAAACCGTAAATCATATAGATTATAGTAACCAAGAGTTTTAAAAATTCTTAGAAACATATTGTAAAAAGCTTTTAAATATAAAGATTTAATAAAAATAGAATTAACAATCAAATTATTTTTATTGTTATAAAAAAATCTATTAGATTCTTTTTTTCGGTGACATTATATTACTTTTATAAAAAAATTCTAAATTTAATCAAATTTAACGACAATTTTAGTTTATAAAAAATTAAAAATATTCTTAAAACAATAAAAATTTCATAACATTTATTTTAAAATTTTATAACAATATTTATGGTTATTTTTCCTAAAAAGCATTATACCAACGTCATTGGATCCTATATTTTATTGTTGTTTAAATGATAATTTTTACTGTATCTAAAAAGATTTACACATGTTATTTAACATAAACAAATTTTCTCTTAAATAAAGAATATAAAAAAATTTACTCTACAATAATTCTCTAAAATTTTTATTTTTATAAGCTTGTTACTTATTCATTTTAAGATTTTATTTTATACAAAAAAATAGGACGTTTTTAGTTTCAAAAAAACGTCCTATATTATAACTAACAACTAGTTTAAATCTGTTCCCAATAATTGGGGGCACAACACTTTTAACTTTTACAATAGTTAATTAGCGAACTCTATCATGTAAACTATTTATGAGTATCGTTACCTACAGCTTTTTCTAAAGAGTTAGTCTTTTGTTCAACTTGAGAAGAAGCGTCTTGCTCAACTTTATCAATAACTTTGCTAACTTCTGCATTCGCCTTTTGGGCAACTACTTCTTGAACCTGATTGGTACTTTCAGTTGCAGTATTAATTGCATCTGTTAAAACTTCTTTTGTTTCAATTTCTTTGTTTTCAACTTTTTTAACATCAGTTACTACAGAATCAACAACAGAAGCAATATCATTAGTGATATTTTCTTGTACCGCACTTACATTATCAGTAATTTCCTTAGCGCTATCTTTTACTTCATCAATATTTGCTTTTAAATCATCAGCACTTGCTTCTACTTCACTAACCTTGTCATTAACAACTTTTGAGATTTCTTCACTAATATCTTTGGTAAGATCTACAGGTTGTACTTCATTACTGTTATTATTGCGAACCTTGATATCTGAACCTGTCGCCACAGTATTTGATTCCTTTACAAATTCTGCATTCTTAACTTGCAATTCATTAGTGCTATCTATTGAAGCTTTTTCTGCTTCTGTAATTTCTATAGCTTTTGAAGCATCTGTATTTTCAGGAATTTTACCTTCTTTCTTTAATTTAGCTTCTTCTTTTTGTTTAGCAATTTCTTTTCTAATTTCTATAAGTTTTAAAGTATCAGGACTTAAATCAAAGAGACAAGTATTTTCACCATTAAAATTAGTTGGTTCATAGTGATATTCTCTTGCTCTAAACACAAAGTCTCTACGAATATCACGACGTGCCGCAGTATTAAAAGTCCACTTTCTTATATTGGTAAGAATAATAGTATAGGTATCATAATTTAAATCATCACCAAACACTAAAATACCGCAATTAACCCATAAATCAAAATGATCACGTACCGCTAAAACATCAATCTTATCATCTAAATTTACGGTTATCATTTCCTGAAAAACACGAGCATTTTCTTCTAATACTCTCATTTCATCTGGACGTAGGCTATTACCATATTCTTTATGAAGTTGGTTATAAACATCATCACGAATACCATCATTATTAGCATCAATACCTTCAACTGTTTGATTTTGAAGTTCTTTTTCAGCTTCCTTGTTTTTATCATATTTGCAACCTGCTAAATTAAAACTTAATAAAATAGCAGTTACTAATACTACAAGTTGCTTTAACATTTAATATCTCCTAGAGTGAGTGTTATTGGTATTAAATTTTTTTATTTTCTATTAAATTTCTATTTTCTAGTTAATATAATTTTATTTTATTATAGATTTTATCTCTTATAACTTATTAAACCTTTTGTTGGGATTTAATATTTTTAAATAATGTTACTTCTTAAATTTGTTGTTTTTATTATTCTTATTAAAACCGCTCTTATTTGAATTAGAACCTTTTCCTTTGTCTTTAAAACTAAATTTAGAATTTGTATTAAAGCTCGCTTTATTCTTGTTATTGTTGGTATTTGAGTTATTTTTATTAGTATTTACCGCACGAATTGGACGATTCTTGTCTAATCTATTTCCAGGTGGCACTAAGGCATCTTTACTTCTACCAATTAACTCTTCAAGTCCAAGTTCCCTTAATACTTCTCTAATAACTTGTTGGTTATTTTCATCATGATATCGCAAAATAGCCTTTTGAGTTCTTCTTGAAATTTCACCTTTGGCAGCAAATACCATTTCATTATCTTTGTTCTTTACAGCCTTATATGGATTTAAGCCTGTGTAGTACATAGATGTAGCCCCTGCCATCGGTGTTGGATAAAAGTTTTTGAACTTGGATCTACCCTAAAATCATTTCTCTTTAACCATACCGCAAGTTTTATCATTGATAACAAAGTAGAACCTGGGTGTGCAGACATGAAATAAGGAATTAAATATTGTTTCTTTCCTGCTGATGAAGAATAGCTTTCAAACAATTCTTTAAATTTATAATAAACGTCAACACCTGGTTTTAACATGTATTGTAACACTTCACTTTCTGTATGTTCTGGAGCTATTTTTAAATATCCCCCAACATGATGTAAAACTAGTTCTTTAATATAACGTTTATCTTTTAATGCTAAATCTATACGAACCCCTGATGCTATTAAAATTTTCTTAATAAAAGGCAAATCTCTTGCCTTACGATATAGCTCAATAAGCTCTCCATGGTCAACCTTCATGTGTTTACAAACTTCAGGGTACAAACACGAAGGTTTACGACACACCTTTCTTGCTTTTTCATTAGTGCACTCTAGTTTATACATATTGGCAGAAGGCCCACCTAAATCAGAAATAACCCCGGTAAACCCCGGAGTCTTTTCATTAATTTCTGTTAATTCTTGTAATACCGATTCAGAAGAACGACTTTGAATTCTCTTACCTTCATGAGCTACAATTGAACAGAAACTACATCCTCCAAAACATCCTCTCATTAACGAAACAGATGTTTTTATCATTTCAAATGCAGGAATTTTAGCATCACCATAACATGGATGAGGAACTCGTTGGAATGGTAAAGCGTAAACATAATCGAGTTCAGGAGTTGTTAGCACAAAAGCAGGAGGATTAACCCATACATAGCGTTCCCCATGTTTTTGCATTAAAGCTCTAGCACATTCTGGGTTAGTTTCTGTAATAAAAATATGCGCAGTCTGTGCATATGCTAATTTATCTTGTTTTACCTTTTCGGCAGACGGTAACAAAATATATTCAAGTTCATGTTTTTTTACACTAGGAGTTACTTTAGCGCTGTAATCTATACGATCTTCAACATTAGTTTTTAAAGTACCCTTCTTGTCATGCGTTTGAGCATTTTGGGCATTAAAAGTAACAATCTCTGATAATGCCCCGTTTAAACCACCAACAGGACTTAGGTAATTTTTATTAGAGTTTTCTAAAGTTGAATTTTGCTCTGGTAACTCATTTAAAGTTTCAATAACTTCTTTATTAGTTGCTGTGGCTAAATCTAAAGCACCTATAGTCTTATTCTTTAAGGTATCAGGACAATCAGGGTTATATGGATTCAAATTATAAGAAAGAGGATTTATTAGTGCACTATGTTCTATAGTTCTTAAATCAATACCATACCATCCAGGTAAGGCATCTCGCACCATTACAGCTGTGCCACGTACATCCTTAATATCTTTAACAGACTCTCCACTTGCAAGTCTTGCCGCAATTTCTGCTAATGGTCGTTCCCCATTACCATAAACTAAAATATCAGCCTTAGAATCCATTAGCACTGAATTTCTAACATTGTCAGACCAATAGTCATAATGTGCAATACGACGTAAAGAAGCTTCAATACCACCTAAAATAATAGGAACATCTTTGTATGCTTCACGTAATCTTTGACTATATACTGTTACTGCTCTATCAGGTCTTTTTCCTGCAACGTTACCAGGAGTGTAAGCATCATCTGTTCTAATTTTGCGATCAGCTGTATAGTGATTTATCATTGAATCCATATTGCCTGCGGTAACACCAAAGAATAAATT
>ADGC01010863.1_pt1 | contig 10615 bp, 12 predicted proteins | sample 268048 | NCBI WGS metagenome assembly ADGC01 (sample SAMN02954255, study PRJNA42359) | wallaby gut metagenome | biome: terrestrial; feature: wallaby; material: gut; isolation source: foregut contents of Macropus eugenii | host: Notamacropus eugenii | place: Australia
GGTAAACAGTTAAAGAAAATCGGAATGCTCGTTATCCAGGATCAGGTTTGGGGTAGAGTAACTGCAAACCGTAACTCCGGTAAGACAACCAGATACTACATGGACGAATTCCACCTTTTATTAAAAGAAGAACAGACAGCGGCTTATTCTGTCGAAATTTGGAAGAGATTTAGAAAATGGGGCGGAATTCCGACAGGAATAACTCAGAACGTTAAGGACCTGTTGTCCTCTAGAGAAGTCACAAATATATTTGAGAACTCTGATTTTGTGTACATGCTCAATCAGGCAGCTGGTGATAGACAAATCCTCGCACAACAGCTCAACATCTCACCGCATCAGTTGTCCTATGTGACACATTCCGGTGAAGGTGAGGGGCTTCTGTTCTATGGAAATGTCATTCTTCCATTCGTGGATCACTTCCCGACTGACCTCGAACTCTATAAGATTCTGACAACAAAATTGTCGGAAGTTACGGAAAGAGAGGAGGCTTCATAAGATGGCGAAAAAGGAGCCTTTCAGTAAGAAACTTCATGGAGAACGTGAGGGTGCAGATAACACCCTCCGCAGTTCCCGTAAGCCCGGTGCAAAGAACACTGAGACAGCAAACAAAAAGAAAGCCCAGCAGCGTAGAACAATCAATAGAGAATCCGATGCTGCAAAGGCAAGATCAAAGAAACTTCGTATTGAACAGACTGCCGGGGAAGCAACAGCCAGAAATGCCAATACCGCAGTGAAGAATGGAAAAGAGATTGTAAATCCAAAGCGACCAGGCAATCTTTTGACTAATACTGCATCTGCAAGAGGTCATCAGGTCATCAATCAGCAGAATGAAGACGGAAACGCAGGTGTAGAAGCGACACATTTCTCAGAGGAAGTGGCAGAAGGGTCAGTGAAGACAGCTCAATACGCCAAGTATAGTCATAAGTTGAAACAGTATAAGAAACTGGAAAAGCTGGAGCATCGAGCAGATAAGGAAGCTGTGGAATCTATTCTCAAAGAAAAGATGGAAGCAGATCCAAGTGTCGGTTCCAATCTGTTTTCTAAGTGGAGACAGAGACAAGCCATCAAGAAGGAATATGCTGCTACAAAAGCTGGCAGATCCGGTGCAGGAGCAACTGCAGATGGTACAAAGAAGGCAACAAAGGAAGCATCTAAGATTACAGAGCGTGCATTGGAGTTTGTGAAGTCACATTCTCACACGATTCTGATTATTGCTGCAATCGGTCTTCTGGTTATGGTGATATCCGGTATGTTTTCTTCTTGTTCTGCCATGCTGAGTGGAACAGGAAATATTGTGATTGGAACATCATTTACTGCAGAGGATGCAGACATTCTCGGTACGGATCAGGACTACACAGCACTGGAAAATGCATTGCGAAGCCAAATTGATAATATTGAGTCTAGTCATTCCGGGTATGACGAGTATCGCTACAATCTGGCAGAAATTGGACACAATCCGTATGAACTGGCAGCACTGCTTACTGTGGAGTATGAGGATTACAGCAGATCAGAGGTACAAAGCAGATTGCAGAGTATCTTCAATGCACAATACACGCTGACTTTGGAAGAAGAGGTAGAAATTCGAACAAGAACAGAAACCAGAACTTCCACTTATACAGATCCAGAGACAGGCGAAGAAACCGAGGAAGAATATGAGGTGGAAGTGGAATATGAGTACTATATTCTGAATGTCACACTGACAAATAAGGGTATCAGTATGGTGGCAAGAGGATCGGGACTTACCGATGATCAGATGGAACGTTACGATGTATTGCTTGAAACAAGAGGGAATCGTGATGATCTGTTTGGTGATGTGTCGTTCTCAGTTCCCGGTGGTGAATATACCGATTATGACATTCCAGGAGAAGCACTGACGGATGAGAAGTTCAGACGAATGATTACAGAAGCCGAGAAATACTTGGGATATCCGTATGTGTGGGGAGGTTCCTCACCTTCGACAAGTTTCGACTGTTCCGGCTTTGTGTGCTGGGTATTAAATCACAGTGGTAATGGTTGGAATGTAGGAAGAACAACGGCAGAAGGTTTAAGGCAGATGTGTGCCATTATTCCAAGAAGTGAAGCAAAACCGGGAGATTTGATTTTCTTCCAAGGGACTTATGATACGGCAGGAGCAAGCCATATCGGTATCTATGTAGGTAACGGAATGATGATCCACTGCGGCAATCCGATTTCCTACGCTTCGATTGAAAGTAGTTATTGGCAACAGCATTTTTATTGCTTCGGCAGAATGAGATAGGAGGAAACGCATGAGTATTAAGTTAGAAAAAATCGCTGCAGAGCGTGAGAAAGCACGTAAAAAGCGTGATGAGTGGGATGAAAAAGTAAAGGATTGGGACCGAAAGTATCAGGAACAGGAGAATGCAGAAATCTGTGAAGTGGTACATGCTGGAAATCTGAATCCAGAACAACTTGCGGAAATTATCCGTATTGCACAGCATGGCGCACCCAATCCAAACAAACTGAGTTTCTTAGAGAAAGAGGAGGGCGAAGAATAATGAAGAGAATGATTGTAACGATGCTTGCCTGCTTGATGATGGTAGGAGGTACTTCTGCCACGGCATTTGCAGCATCAAATGAAACGGAAACACAGGCAGAGACAACTGTGTCAGAAAATCAGGTTGATCAGAAAGCCCCGACAAAGACAGAAGACAGTGCCAAGAAATCCGAGGATGAGAAGATGACGGAAGCCGAGGTACAGGAACAGATCAATGTGACAGAATCCGATGATGGAACTGTCACATTTTCTTTTGGAGACTGGCAGTGGTCGATGAATGATGTCGAAGAAACAACAAAGGAAGGTACTGTAACGGATGTTGGTTCTTATCTGCATCTTAGAAATGGTGCAGGTATGAACTATGACATTATTGGCCACTTACTTCCAGGTGCAAAGGTAGAGGTTATTGGAGAAGATGGGGACTGGTATCATGTCACTGTTCCAGAGCAAACTGGTTATGTACACAGCGATTATCTAAAGGTTTTAGAAAAGACCGGCACAGAAGATGTTGATGAAGAGACGCTTGGTAAGCTGCTTTATATGATGATGCTTAGTACAAATAGTCTGAGCGGTTCACCACTCACACCTGATGGCAATATGACTTTAGTGGATGATATCGGATCGACAACGGGTGCAGGACAGCAGTTCCTCACCTTTGTTACTAAGTCCGGTAATACCTTCTATATGATCATCGACCGAAATGATAAAGGCGAAGAGAACGTACACTGCCTGAATCTGGTAGATGAAGCGGATCTTCTTGCACTCATGGATGAAGACACTGCCACTCAGATCAAACAGCCGGAAACAACGGTAGAGCCGATTGAAGAAACGACAACAGAAGTAACGGAACAGGAACCGGAAACGGAGCCTGAACCTGTAAAGAAAAAATCTCCGGTCATGGCGTTGATCCTTCTGTTCTTACTTGGAGCAGGCGGAGTCGCAGGATTCCTATATTTCAAGATGAATGATAAGAAGAAAGCCTCTGCAGGTACACCGGATCCAGATGCAGACTATCAGGATGAAGAAGACGATGCTTATGATATTCCGGACGATGACGAGGAAGATGCATCTGACGAATACGATGAGGATACAGAAGATTATGTAGAGGAAGAAGAGGAGTAAATAAAGAAAAGGCAGTCTTCGGGCTGCCGGTTACATATTTCAAAACAGTTATTGACGGACGATATCGGCCGATGGTTTAAAGATATATGAAGGAGGTGAGGATATGTTGTACACTTTGGGACAAGTGTCAGAGATTACAGGAATCAATAAGAGAACGCTTAAATACTATGTTGAACGAAAGATCATAGTACCACACGAAAAGCGTTATGAAGGTGGCAAAGTATATTGGATGTATTCGGAAAGCGATATACTTCGCATTAGACAAGTAGCTCTCTATAAAGACCTTGGATATTCGGCACAACAGATTAAAGACCTGATTTCCTCTCCAAACTTCAACTGGAGAAAAGAGCTTGATAATCAAATTGATGAATTAAAACGTAAGAAGAGGCACTTTGAAAATTTAATATTTGCAGCTGAGTTGATGAGATACTCAAATGATCTTGAAGAAAACATGACGGAATTTGATATCACGGATTTCGATAACGATATAGATCAGTTTGCTGTAAATGTCTTCAATACAGATGAAGAGGATGTTATGGCAGAAGGAATTGAAAAATTCAATGCGGATATTACTGAAGGGTTAAGTATCGAAGACATAAACAAGCAAGGACAAGTCATACTTGATATGATATCCCAATTACGAAATTCGATGCACGAAGCACCGGAGAGTTCTATTGTTCAAAACAACATTTCAGAAATATCTAAATCGATGGAATCGCTATTCAATGAAGCAAATATGGAACCAAAGGATGTATTGTTTGGGTTGAGACTTGTGAGCAATTTAAGTTTTGATCGAATATCAGATATTATTTTTTCAAAAGAAGGATCCCTTGAATTTCTATCAAAAGCAATACAGATATATATCGAGCATAGGAGGTGAAGTGAATGGACAAGATTGTATCAAAGGTGGCAGCATTGGGTGTGCCTGGATTAATCCTAATTTTAGCAATTAGCGCAACTGGTCTAGCTGGAGGAGCTGCAATAACAGCGGCCTTGGCTGCTTTGGGACCAGGAGGGATGATTGGAGGAATTGCAACGCTTGGAGTGATTGGCCTAATTTCAGAAGGAATTGCTAAATTTGGCGTGGATGCGGTATTTACTGCAGTTGTCAAAGAGCTATATAAGCGGGGAGAAACAAAAGACTCAATTAAAGAGAAAGTTGCTAAGTATCCTGTTTCCAAAGATTTAAAAAGAAAGCTGTATGAGGCACTTGAAAAAGTACAGTAGAGGAGGGATGTCGATTGTATTTAAGTAATAAGGCGATTGCAGGTATTGTCTTTGGTGTTACTGTAATAGTTGGTAGTGGAATAACTGTATATTTGCAGAATAAGAAGAACAAAGAGGAGAAACAAAAAAAAGATAGCTGTACAGATGAAGTATTTAAATCTGAAACAGTGGGAAATATATCTGCCCAGGCAGAAGGTGAGCTGGTCAATGTTATTAATACAATACGCTTAGATCGTCTTTTCAAACAACTGAATGAGATTGATTACAATCAACAGAATGCTGAAAAAGAAATCGCTGTATTGAAAGAAGAAATTGAAAAGATAATTTCTTCAAATCGTGGCTATAAAACCGGAATGCATGGATTTTTAGGTGAAACTGCGCAAGTTCATATTGCAAATGTTAAATCCTTTATCAAAGGGGAAAACGGGTTGTATGTTCTGCTGGATGATAATAGTATGACAGACTATCTGCGTGGAACCTGTATGATTCAACAGAAAGCGTGTCAATCTGACAATCATCTAGGGCTAGATCATATAATAGCTCATAAGGATAAATATCCCGGATTTATAAAGGCTGGAGGGATTTATCAGATTCCTAAAGATTTCTACGCTAAGTATAAAGCTATGAAATCGATGCCGGAGTCCACAGCGATGAAACTTAGGAGAGAGGATTTAAGACTTTGGCGATTTGTAAATAAATTTGCTGAAGAAAATGCTGATATTACAATTGAACCAATGGAGGTTACTTATGAAGAAATACAGGCAGGTAATATCCATTCAACAGTTGATAAAATCGAGCAGTCTACGAGCAAAGAATTTTCCGACCAAAGAGAAAAGGCTAATAAAATCTATGCTCCATCTTTAAAAGAAGGAATTAAGATTGCAAGTATTTCTGCCATAGTCGAAGGAACAGCAGATGCAATTCTTGTTTTACTCGAGAAGAAAAAAGCAGGGAAGAAACTCAAAGATATTGATGCTAATGATCGAAAGGAAATTGCACTAAAATTTTTGATTGGGTTTTTACGAGGTGGTATCCGTGGAGGTGCAGTTTATTGTTTGACTAATCTATGGAAGATACCAGCTAATATAGCCACTACTGTAACAACAGCTTGTTTCTCAATTCTAAGAAGTGTTTATCAGTATGTCAGGAGAAAAAAGACTCGAGCGGAATTTTATAAAGGTATTGTAGTAGACTTAATTACAACTTGTCTAAGTGCAGTTGGAGCATATTTCGGCAAAAAAGCATTGAGGAATCATCCATTATTGGGATCAATCATTGGATCTGCAGTTGGTATGTTTGGTGCTAACTATCTGCAAAAAGTGGTATACGCATAACAGATCACTTTACATAGCAGTCTTGTACGTAACAGTATGAGGCTGCTTTTATTATGCGATGAAAGGAGCAAGACAGTATGAAGTTAGTTTTGGCGGAGAAGCCGTCAGTGGCACAGTCTCTTGCGAAAGTGATTGGTGCCAGGAAACGAGAAGAAGGGTATCTGGAAGGAAATGGCTATATCGTCAGTTGGTGTGTTGGCCATCTAGTGGAACTTGCACAGCCGGAAGCCTATGATGAGAAATATGGGAAATGGCGATATGATGACCTGCCGATTCTTCCGGAAAACTGGAAGTATCAGGTGTCCTCATCTACGAAAAAGCAGTTTGGGATTTTAAAGAAACTGATGCAGAGAAGTGATGTAGAGAGTCTTGTATGTGCAACCGACGCAGGACGAGAGGGAGAATTGATCTTCCGCTTGGTATATCACCAATGTGAATGCAAGAAACCTTTTGAGAGGTTGTGGATTTCCTCAATGGAAGATTCTGCGATACAGGAAGGGTTTGAAAATCTTAAAAATGGAACTGAATATGATGCTTTGTATGAAGCAGCTTTATGCCGAGAGCGTTCTGATTGGATAGTTGGAATCAATGCTACTCGGCTTTTTTCATGCCTGTATGGACAGACATTGAATGTTGGAAGAGTGATGACACCAGCACTAGCCATGGTTGTTATGAGAGATGCAACTATTCGAGGATTTAAACCAGAACCGTTCTATACCGTGAAAGCACAGCTTGATGGATTTGAGGTAAGTAGTGAGCGAATCAAAGAGAAAAATGTTGCTGTAGACTTGATGAATATGTGTCAGAACACAGGATATATGAATATCCAAAAGGTAGAGAAGAAGGAGAAGCAAGAAAAAGCACCACAGCTTTATGATCTGACTTCTTTACAGAGAGATGCCAACAGGCAACTCGGATTCACTGCGCAGCAGACATTGGATTATACCCAGAGCTTGTATGAAAAGAAGCTTGTGACCTATCCAAGAACAGATAGTAGATTTCTGACAGATGACATGGAAGCAGCGATTCCTACATTGGTGCACAAAATCCAGAGCATATTCGAAATAACGAAGGAAGTACCGGTAGAAACAAAGCAGGTGATCAATTCTACGAAAGTGACGGATCACCATGCCATTATTCCGACTTTTACAGCAACATCTTTTGATACAACTGAGCTTCCAAGTGGCGAAAAAGCAGTATTGGAACTGATAATGATCAGGCTGATCTGTGCGGTTGGTGAACCGTGCCGATACTCAGAGACAACAGTGGAAGCAGAATGTGGCGGACAGCTCTTTAAGACTAGAGGCAAGATTATTCAGAGCCTTGGATGGAAACAGTATTGTGGTAACAACGAAAAGAAAAATTCTGATGATGTTACAGCTGAGATTCCTGCCTTGCAGGAAGGTGAAAAGGTATCTGTAATATCTGCGTCATTAAAAATAGGTCAGACAACACCTCCAAAGAGATATACCGAAGATCTTCTGTTACAAGCGATGGAGAGTGCCAGTTCGGATGAATTCCCGGACGAAGTGGAGCGTAAGGGAATTGGAACACCGGCCACAAGAGCAGGAATTATTGAGAAGTTGATAGCGAAGGGTTTTATCAGACGTATTGGAGACAAGAAAACGAAGTATCTGATCTCGACTGATAAAGGCATCGCACTGATTACAGTAATTCCGGAACAGATCCAGTCACCATCTATGACTGCTGAATGGGAGGAAAAGTTGTTACAGATAGAAAAGGGACAGTTTACTGCAGATGAATTTATGAAGGAAATCACCGGTATGATTTCAAATCTTATAGAGAGATATGAAGTGATTAAGGGAGCGCAGTTCCTTATGAAATCAGAAGGAAACTCAATCGGAAATTGTCCTGCCTGTGGCAATGAAGTAAAAGAAAATGACAAAGGATGGTTCTGCAGCAATGGGAATTGTAGATTTGGCTTATGGAAAGACAATCACTACTTCAAAAAGCTGGGAAAGAAGATGACGCCTGATATTGCGGAAAAATTGGTGAAAGAAGGCAAAGTTGCTCTTAAGGGGTGTGTATCAAGAAAAACAGGAGGTCGGTATAACGCAGTCATTTCAGTCATCCCGAAAGAGGATGGCAGCGCAGAATTTCAGATGAGTTTTGAAAATGGAGGAAAGAGAAAGAATGGATAGAAGCATTCGTTTTATTACAAGTCATTATGAGGATAAGTTTAAACTTCCGGACGGCGGGGTGATTGAAGTCACCTATCCGGATCGTAAGTTTTCTATGAAGTGTGAATATATGGACAGTTACCATATGCGACTGGGAAGTGATGTGTTTCACATCTGTCAGTTTGCAGAATTACTGGAGCGTGCAGGTGGTCGTTGCAAACCGGAGGAGATTATTAGAGTTAATGAAGCAGCATGGGATATTGGAAACAAAGGAATCCTTGCGATTCAGACCTGTGATACCGGTTATGATTACACCCTTTATGATCATGAGTTCAATGAAATTGACGGAGGCCAGATTGATGATGAAGTCAGCGATATCAACTCCATCAGAAATGATATTCTGATGGATCTTGGATGGGATAAACAATCTATGACGCTGTTGGATTATGAAATCCTGATGGAGCATGTAGAAGAAAAGGAGACCGAACAGTTCTCTGAAAAACGAGAATCTGCATTAGAAGAGCTGCATGAGTTGAATGGTCACGGCAAGGAAAGTCCTGCACGACACAAGACGGAGGTGGAGAGATGAACAAGTATCGTTTAACGAAAGGTGAGATGGAGACGTTGATCAATTATGACGAGGAGAGTAACAGAGCTAATATCTGCACGTATGATCAGAAGCTGATTCACAAGCTGGATCGATTGGTAGAGGAATATCCGGATCAGTTTCTCTGTAAGAGTAAAGGCCCGTGTAGATCGGGGATTTATGAAGTGCCAAAGAGATGTGTCAGCGTGCGAACGCCGTACAGTGAGAAAAGAAGAAAACAGCAGATTATGGAAGCGAAAGTAAATGGTTCGCCATTTGCGGAAATGGAGGAAAAACATGACGAATAAGATTAGAAAATGGGATGAGGTACACGGAGATACAACACCGGATGAAGCGATGGTGGCATTCTTGGAAAGTGCAAATGACAGTTATGCAATCTTACAACTTCGATCCTCAGAAGAAACGGCATTTGAGAGATTCATGTCGATGGATTATCTCAAACGTCAGGGGAAAGAGCCGGATATTGATCACTACGAAGTGGTGTACACAGCACCGCTTCTTCCGTATAAAGACATCAATACCATGCTGGAAGAGACCTATGTTAAGTTCAATATGGAACATCCTGCAGATTTTACCGGTCATAGCTTATCGGTCAGTGACATCGTGGCGCTGAAGCAAAATGGTGTGGTAAGTTGCCATTACGTGGATTCCATTGGATTTAAGGAATTACCGAATTTCTTAAGGCCTGAGAATTATCTGAAGTATGCAGAAATGTCGACGGAGGATGATTACGGCATGATTGATGGTGTAATCAACAACGGCAAAAGAGAAGAACAAATGGAGAAGCCTTCTGTTCTGGAACAGCTGAAGGAAAAGACAGAGGAACCACCTTGTATTAGAAATTCGAAGAAACCGGAGGAGAGGGGATTAGAGTAATGAATTTTACAGATGATGAATGGACACTCATGATGATCTATAACCCGGATACAAATCGTCAGGGGATGATGGAAACATTACAAGAAATGCAGAAGCAGTTAACAGGGAAAGATCGAAATCTTAGAAAATGGACGAAATCCTTGCTTTCGAAATTAGAGCAAATGTCCGATGAGGATTTTGCAAAATTGGATTTGTATCCCGACATTTAACAGGAGGAAAAGCATGCCAAATAAAACAGAATATTATTCCCGTATGGCAGAGGACGCTGCCAGACAGGTAACCAAGAGCCGTGAGCAGTGGACCGCATTTTTGACCACAGCTGCACGGCTTTATAAATATCCGTATCCGGATCAGCTGATGATCTTTACGCAGAGACCGGATGCAATAGCTTGTGCAGAATACGATCTTTGGAATAATCGCATGAATCGCTATGTAAAGAGAGGCGCCAAAGGAATAGCACTAGTAGACAACAGCGGAGAGTATCCAAGACTCCGATATGTTTTTGATGTCTCAGATACCGGTGAGAGAAGAAATTCAAGACCAGTCAATCTTTGGACAATGCAGCTGGATCAGGAAGTACCGATTTTGCAGCACTTGGAACTGGTTTATGGTATACCTCACAATTCCACGTATCTGGAAGATCAGCTCTGGGTTATTGCAGATCGAATGACGAGAGATTATTGGGAGTAACAATAAGAATACGATTTGCGACATCGTTGAAGATAGTTATCTTGCTGATTATGATGAACTTAACATCGAAGCAGCATTCCACAGAGCAACGCAGGTAAGTATC
>ADGC01008385.1_pt1 | contig 10513 bp, 9 predicted proteins | sample 268048 | NCBI WGS metagenome assembly ADGC01 (sample SAMN02954255, study PRJNA42359) | wallaby gut metagenome | biome: terrestrial; feature: wallaby; material: gut; isolation source: foregut contents of Macropus eugenii | host: Notamacropus eugenii | place: Australia
ATCATCGCCATTCCTCCGGTACGTACGTATGCGAGGAAACCGGATAAAAACCATTATTATCAGGACGGCTTACGGATTCGATTCCTTTGAATCCCCGCACACGTCTGCCTGCTCGGTTGATGATATTGTTACAGTATTCCAACCCATATTTTGATGAATGCTCAATCATCGCATCACTGAAACTCCGTCTCTTTAGGCCATTAAAGCTATTCTCTTCACACCAGAGTACATAGCTTTCGTATAAGTCTGCAGAACTGATCATCCCATCTGCTTTGAAGCGGATATATCCTTCCGATTCCAGAAAATCGAAAATATTGTTATTATCCCTCTTTACAGCGTCTCTGTTTGCTTTGATTCGCTCACTCTCCGTAAACTTAAAATTATTAGCTACCAATCTCTGCAATCCTTCAAACGCCCAGAGGAAGATTCCCTCTGCCTCCGCAATCATCTTTTCTGCCAGATCCGGATCATCCACTCGGTCTGCCGGTTTTTCTTTTGTGGTAAGAACAAGCTGTCTACGATAAAATCCATCACTTCTGTCATATAATGCCTGCAGATCTCCATTGGAAAATGCAAGCAGTCTGGCGAACATCCATCCCTGATAACTCTGTTTCTTCTTTTGCTCCAAGTCCATTTTTCCCTGAGCTGTCACAATCGATTTCACATAGTTGGTTTTCTTTAATGCCTCCATCTGCATATCATCATCCACACACAGGAGAATATGCTCCAGATCTGCTCGAGCAAATTGGTTTTCCGATACCTTACCAATGCTTCCGTCCTTCATATTGCTTCCAAGGAGAGCGCTTAATACAGTTCCAATCTGGGATTTTCCTTCCCCACCTTTTCCTTTAATTACCATCATGCGCTGCCCCTTATTACTCGGAATCAGACAGTACCCGATAAATTCCTGCAATGTTTGGAGATCTTCTGGATAAAGCAGTCCCTCCAGAAATTCCAACCAAATCATCGGTTTCGGTGCATCTTTGTTATAGGCTACCGGAAGTCTGCTCCGAACAATCTCCGGACGTCCTTCGGTAAAACTACCATCTAGCAGAAGGGTTCCATTTGAAAGATGGATACGATCCATCTCAGGTGGGAAATCATCCACATGCGCTTCCAGTTTCAACACTTCCATGATGTTATTGACTTTTCTGGGAATATTATCAACTGCACAATGTTTCAACATCTCAAAGATCTCCCCACGCAGAGGCAGGGTATCTGTAACCCTGCCATCCGGTGTGAAGAATGCACCGTTGGAAAATAAGATTTTGTGAGTACTCAGGAAGGAATCACAAAACAGTGCTTCATTGATTTTTTTACCGTCAAACCATACCGGTTCGTTATACATATTAGGCTGCTGATTCATCATAAATTTCATCCTCCGTTTCTACTTCCAAAAGACGCTCTTTGATACGCTGTAACAAGCCGCTTTCTTTCATTTGCTTCATCATGCGAATTTGTTCCTGTTCTTCTTCAAAAGTCAGATGATCTGCCAGATATTCCAGATAAGAAAGCATATCGCAAGCTTCTATAAAACGATCATCCATCTCGCTGTCTGGTGTCATCGGTGCATACCATACCTTCCAATCCTTCAGCAAATGAAGATACTCACACACCGCCTTGTGACACTCCATGAGTTCTTTCTGCTCATTTTTTATAATGTGCCATCTCAGTCTTTCCGCTGATACTGCCGCAGGTGCACCCTCTGGATCTGGATCAATCCCAAAATCCTGTGACAGCTTTTTTGCTGCCTCATACTGAGATAATCCAAAGAGCTTTGCCACAAAATCAATCACATCCCCGTGTTCTCCACACCCAAAGCAGTAATAATATCTTTCATTCAGCTTTAAGCTTGGATGCCTGTCATCGTGGAACGGACAGCAAGCCATATGATTTCTATACTGTTTCAGTCCGTAGTATTCGGCTGCCTGTCTAACGCTCACATATTCTTTTATTTTTTGAAATAAGTTCATACCAAAACCTCCTGAACATAATTTTTCGATCGATCGTGAGCCTAGTTTATCGCAAAAAAAGAGCGACTCCGGTTTATCCCCGAAAGCCGCAAATGTCAGAAGTATAGACTTATAAAATTGCAAATTTGCACAGAAAAGAATATAATAAAAAGAAAAAAGGAGGTGCTGAAATTGAAAAAGAACTACGATGAAGAAGATGAACGCAGCACATCCTATCGTGTGCGTCTTCTCAGAAATGACAGAGGCTGGAATCAGTCCGAGCTTGCTGATAAATTATTTGTGTCCCATTCCCAGATCAGCCGCCTAGAGAGCGGAGAAACCCAGAATATCAACAGTTCCATGCTTGTAGCTATGGCACAACTGTTTCATGTATCAACTGATTATCTGTTGGGATTGACACCAATCAGTGTTCCGAAAAGCTATGATATTTCAGAGCTTGGATTATCAGAGGAAGTCGTAAAGCGATTGATTACAGGAACCATCGATGCAAATGTGGTCAACCGCCTGCTAGAGCATAAGGATTTCCCTCACCTGTGTGCAATGATGCACAATTATTTTGAAGGAACTATAGCTGATGGAATTATGGCAAGAAATGCGATTATCGATTTGGCGACCGAACCTTTAGCAGAACTTATAAGTAGTAATCCGGCAAACAAATCTGAAATCATCCGTACAAGAAGCTTCCTGAATTCTCAAAAGATTGCTCCAAGTGAAGCGGATATTGATAAGATAAAAAATATGCTTTTAAGGATCATCGTAGATATCAAAAAGAGTATGGAAACAAAAGAGCCGACTGGAGCAATTGCGACCAAAGAAGCGGTTGAAGGAATTCGTGCTGCACTGCCCGACAAACCAATGAATGAACTAACTGCTGATGATGTGGCTAAAGCGGTAACCGCATATGTAGGGAAAGCAGTTCCTATGGATGATGCCTCTGCAGCTCTATTAAATCAGCTGATGTCACAGTTATTAGTTCCGGCATCCGTGGATGAGCATGATAATAAGTGATAATCGTGATAATGCAAGGGGCTTTTGATATACTCTTGCTTTCTTCTCCGTACAGCCCGATTTTGCCTTGAGGCAATCGAAGTTTTGTCTGTTCTAACGTACAAAATCAGGCTATCCTACTGCCACCAAAAAAGGCTGTCTACATCACTCTGCCATATATACCAAGTGACGCAGCCAACCTTTTAGGCGTCAGCCGAAAGCAAAAGTATAACACACTAGACTTTGCAAGCAAAATCGTGTGCCAATTGGGACACTGTCCCCTTTGGAATCCCCTGCAAAGGAAGCCCCACGTCTCAGCTCACCATCTCCGCTATATATCATCATGAAATGAAAAACTCAGCTTCCTTGCTTCAAGCAGCAAAGATGCTGAGTTTTTTGAAATATGAATAATATTGTAATATTTTACGGACATTTACCAGATATACTTTTTAAGATTACATAAGGATGTGACGAATATGAAAAAAATTTTAATTGTTGAAGACGATAATTTACTAAACAAAATGTTGGCATACAATTTAACCGCAGATGGATACCATGTAACTTCTGTATTTAATGCAAGATCCACTACTGACATATTACTCACACAAGAATTTGATTTGGTTATACTAGATATTAATTTACCCGATGGAAACGGTTATACATTATGTCACCTGATAAAGGCAAAACATCCCGATACTATTGTGATATTTTTGACAGCCAAGGATCAGGAAAGTGATCAGATACGTGGCTACGAAATGGGAGCTGTGGACTATATCACGAAACCCTTTATCGTTGGGGCATTGCAGCGAAAAATTAAAGCTATGTTTTCCATGTTGGAACACCATAAACTCGCAAAAGATATTTACGATGACGGACGGTTGTTTTTAGATTTCTCAGAACAGACTGCTTCTTTGAATGGTAAACCAATCAATTTATCTTCTATGGAATATAGGATGTTAAATCTATTTCAAAAAAATCCGAAACGGGTTCTTACCCGCAGACTTCTTTTAGAAAAAATGTGGGATGTGGATGGGAAATATGTAGATGAACATACCCTGACAACTATGATCAGCCGCATTCGCAGCAAAATTGAAATGGACGAAGGTGCTCCTTATATAAAGACAGTTTATGGCATGGGCTATCAATGGACGGGAGGTGAAATTAAGTGAAGCACCACTCTATTTCATTCACATGGTTGTTTAGATGGATCGTGATTGGTTTGATTGTTTCCATTGCGATTATTGTTGCAACTTTATTTCTTGTAATGAAAAATACGACTGTGTTGATAACCGGTGGATCAGTATTGATTTGTTCGCTAATTTGGTTATTTATCGTACTTCGAATTTTAGGAAAGCAATTAGCATTATTTACAAACGACCTATGTCGGACTCTGGATGATATGGTTGATGGAAAGGCAGAGTTGGAAATCCTGCATAGCAGCGAAACGCAATTTGCCCGTATAAGTCATCGATTGAACCGTCTTTACAAAATTATGCAGAAGAATCAACGCAAAGTGGATAAAGAACGAAAGGAGCTTCAAACCCTTGTATCCGATATTTCCCATCAAGTGAAAGCACCGATTAGTAATCTGAAAATGGCAGCGGATACTTTGCTAAACTATCCTTTGTCGGACACAGAGCGTATCGAATTTCTACATGGGATTCGAAGTCAGACGGATAAATTGGAGTTCCTTTTTCAGGCAATGGTGAAAACTTCCCGATTAGAAACAGGTGTCATTCAATTAGAAAAGAAATCGTGCAGGATCTATGATACCGTTGCTCAGGCTATGAGTGGAATTGTCTTTGCAGCGGAGAAAAAGGATATTTCGGTTTCAATAGATTGCTCGCAGGATTTGGCAATATCCCATGATAGCAAATGGACAGCCGAAGCCCTATTTAATCTGCTGGATAATGCGGTAAAGTACACTCCAGTAGGCGGGAAAATATCTGTTTCAGTAGCAACGGGAGAAATGTATGCTGAAATTAAAGTAACAGACACAGGAAAGGGTATTTCTGAAAGCAACCAAGCTACTATTTTCCGTCGTTTTTACCGTGAGGAAGAAGTACACGAACAGCCAGGGGTAGGCATCGGGTTATATCTGGCACGGGAAATCGTAATGCTGCAAGGTGGCTATATCAAAGTGGTATCAGAATTGGGAAAAGGATCAGCATTTTCCATAATGCTCCCTGTGCGTTAAGGAATACCCCTTTTCTTTGGATTCCTGTATGATATTCTGAAATGTCCTATTCTTTTAATATTTAATCGGAATTTTCAAGGAATTTCTGATTTGCTTCGGACATTTCCGTAACCATTGAGTTTTATAATGTCCTTATCAAAAGGCAGAAAGCCTTGAAAGGAGAATTTTTAATATGAGCATTTTGCAAACCATTGATTTGAAAAAGTATTACGGCACAGAGCCGAATATTACCCGCGCTTTGAATGGCGTAAACCTTTCTGTAAACGAGGGTGAATTTTTGGCTATTGTCGGTACTTCCGGCAGCGGTAAGTCTACTCTGCTTCACATGATGGGAGGTCTGGACACTCCTACTGCCGGCGCTGTCATTGTTCGGAACAAAGAGCTGGCAAAAATGAATGATGAACAACTCACTATTTTTCGCCGTCGAAATATCGGCTTCATCTTCCAAAATTATAACCTTGTCCCGATTCTGAATGTCTATGAAAATATTGTGCTGCCTGTGGAACTGGACGGGGACACAGTAGACGAGCAGTTTTTGAACGAGATCGTTCATCTGTTGGGACTGGAAGATAAGCTAAAAAATATGCCAAATAGTCTTTCCGGCGGTCAGCAGCAGCGTGTAGCGATTGCCCGCGCTCTGATTACAAAGCCAGCTATTGTGCTTGCGGACGAGCCGACAGGCAATCTTGATAGCAAAACCAGCGCAGAAGTATTGGGACTTATTAAGCGCACCAGCGCGGAATTTCATCAAACCGTAGTCATGATTACCCATAACGATGACATTGCCCGTCTTGCGGATAGGATTATTCGTATTGAGGACGGAAAGATTGCAAACTAAGGGGGGGTGACAGAATATGGCATTGCCATTTGAAAATGATACAAGTGCCGTTGTAAAGAAACTGGCGGTCAACAGCACAAAATCTGATAAAAGGAGCAGATTTTTTCTGCTTCTCACAATCGCCCTTTCAGTCTGTATGGTGTTTTCCATCCTCTTAATTTCCATCGGAACGCAGGAAGCCTATAAAGACACCCAGCGTAACAAAGCGCAGATTGCTATTTTGGGCGTTACCGACCAGCAATCATCTATGCTGTCCGAAAATCCCGATGTTTCTTGGGTGGGCGAATATTCCACAATCGGTTTTTTCTATGAAGGTGAAAAGACAATAACAGTTGCGTATGGTAATGAAAACTATTTCCTACATCAAGCAGAGAAAACATTTCAAGGAAAAATACCGCAGGGAAGCAATGAAATCATGCTCCCGGCTAACTATATTGAATTTAGTGGAAAAGGCTATCAGATTGGAGAACAAGTTACGCTTGATTTAACAGGAACCGGACAAGAAAAGGGATATACACTTTCTGCCATATTAAACGAGGAAGAAGAAAGTAATGGATATTATATCTATGTCAGCAAAGAGCTTGCACAGACAATATCCAATAACACCTTTCAAGTAGACGCATATACCAGACTTAAAACTGATGCGATCACTTCGCCAGCTATTCTTGATTCTGCTGAAAAAGTGGCGTTGGCAGTTGATATAGAAAAAGGGCAAATATTCTTAACAGAGTATTTTGCAGTAATGACAGGTGCGACAAAATCCGGGATTTCTATTCCTGTACCTATATTGGCTGCGATAACGGCTATTCTCGCAGCAACGATTGTCTATGGCGTATTCTACACAAAGATCACAAAAAACATTCAGATGTTCGGTCAGCTACGCACTATCGGTATGACAAAACGCCAGATTAAGCGTATGGCACGAAAAGAAGGGCGTATTTATGCGTTGGAGGGTATCCCCCTTGGGCTGCTTGCAGGATTGATTATTGGGTACATCGGCTGTCCGGCTGGTTTCCATATCAAAACAACCCTTATCTATGCTGTTCTGATCGCGGTTATGGCATATATCACAGTCAACATTGCTATTTTTAAGCCCGTCCGTGTTGCTATGAACACTTCTCCCGTGGATGGCGCAAAATACCTCATATACGCCGGAAAAACTAAGGTCAGCCACAAGCTGCACCGCAAGCTGAATCTGTCTAATCTGGCAAAAATCAATATCCAGAGGAACAGCAAGAAAGCTATCCTAACCCTTATGATGCTCGGATTAAGCGGTGCGATATTGATTACTACCGCCGCCGTAGCGGGATCTATCAGCCCGGAGAAACAAGCAAGATTCAAATATTTTCCGAATGGGGATATTCATATCCAGATAAAGAACACAATAGGAAGTTCTTTTGATAAAGAAACAGAGCCATACGGAAGTGCTAAAATTCAATTAGAAGATAATCCGTTGGAATCGCAGGCATTGTTGCAGGCTTTGTCAAATATAGACGGTGTAGTTAAAATTACTCCGGCAGACAGTATTTATATGGCTATCACATTTCCGGGAGGAATCGGCTCGATTACAACTATATCTGATTTCTTCCCGATCTTAAACGGTGAACAGCTTGCAGATGTACAGGCAGTTTTGTCCTCCGGAACAGCGGATTACGATGAAATGTCTGCTAAGAACGGGATTTTAGTTGCAGAAGATACAGCAAAAACGGGTGATCTATTACGAATAATGGGAAGATCCCCGGACGGCAGCAATTTTGATGTTGAAGCTGTTGTTGTCGGCACTTATAAACGAAACGAGTTGATGGAGAACACCCCTGTTGTTCCCGGCAGCCCTTATTTCATTATGACATATGATACAGCCCAAAAACTTACTGGCATTACGGCGCAAACCGGGGTTTTATCATTAGAAGTGCAAAAAGAAAAGTGGCAGGATGTATTATTGACAGTTCAAGAGATTGCCGAAGAAAACGGAAAAATCGAGGTAAACACCATAGAACAGGTAATGTTGAGTATTCAAAAATACTACGAACCCTCAATTAAGACTTTCTATATGATTTCTGTAATTCTGTTTATTTTCGGCAGCATTAGCTTGATGAATATGCTGATTGTGGATTTTCAGAGCAGAAAGCGTGAGTTTGGATTGTTTGAAGCAATCGGAACAACGCAAAAACAAATGAGAAATATACTGAACAATGAAATTCTTATTTACCTTGCAAGCTCCTTGGTGATCTCAATAGTTGGCGGCGGTATTCTAAGTCTGTCCGTGTCCTCGTGGTTGGATTCTATCAATCACTGTATCTCGCCGACGCTTCCTTGGTCATTCTTACTGTCTCTTATTATTGTACATTTTGTGATCTACTTTGTATTTACCTTATATGCAAACATGGAGTTAAAAAAAACAAGTATTCTTTCGGCAATACATGAATAGTAATCTTCAAGTGTCACAAAAGTGGGGGGGTACAAAATACCACCCCACTTTTCTATCATTAAATCATTTGAAAATTTCTTAATGCATCTTCAATCGCCCTTACTTTCTCTTCCGGACATTTTGGCTGTCTGGAATCCTCCGACCTTGGCAAATTGAAATTTACACGTTCAATAATTCCATGCTTTTGTTTTACCTGTGCAATGTAGAGATTTGATACCTTCAATCCGGCATGCTCCAGCACATAATCTTTGATTTCAGCATATGTTGCCTTACTCTCAGCACTGGTCAGATCCATTTCATCAAGATTGATTTCTACTTCAATATGCTGCTTTGTTTTGAGTTTGGACAAAAGACATACCGTCTCAACGGTACTTTCACTAGCCCAACCAATCTCCTTCTTAAGTTCACCTTTGTACAGCACTGGAAATTTAAATGCAATGCAGCGAATAAAGCGTCCATCTTCCTTCGGTTCTTCATAAATCTCGACACGTTCAACAAAACTGTTCATGAAGTTTTTCTTCTCAAGATCTGTAAACTGTGGCATACCAGCTCCTTAAAACTCAAGAGAATCGTATAAATATTGTCGATCGAGATTTTATCCTGCTTGATATTCTGAATTCGATTCTGAATTTTTTGCATCTGATCAGCTACATCAGCAAATTTCAGTATACAACGATTCCATACGTTTTGTCATATCATCATACTTGGTTTCATAAAATCGATCATCAAAGTCTAACGCATCAATCTGTGCACCCAACCGGTTTTTGGAATTAATTAATTGTCTGGATTTCTTATCAAGAACTTTTAACTCCTCTTCCAAATCCGACACATCTACCTTTGATCCGATCTTTGACTTAATATCATCTCTAAAACGTGGATCCTCTACCGTCTTTGCAATCAACTCTTCAACCGCAGCATTTACTTTATCCTGGCTCCATTGTTTTTTGTAATCACAATGATGTCCATTCGGACGGCTATGCGCCTTACATTGGTAATAAAAGAAATCCTTATACCTAGTTCCATCCTTCTTTTTCTTACGATTTACATTGGAATACATATTTCCACCGCAAACGGGACATTTGATAATGCCTGATAAAATATGCTCATGATCCAGACTGTATTTCTTGTTTGAAAATCTCACTCCGGTTCTGACTCTTTTTTCATGAGCAAGCATCCAGATCTCTTCCGATACGATTGCTTCATGTGCTCCGTCATGAAGCATATATTTATCTTTTACTACCTTTCGGTATTCGTTACGGGTTCCCTGAACTTTTTCCGTGCTTCTTCTTCCATATGCTAATTTCCCATAATAGACCGGATTATCAAGAACGCCCTTGATAAAGCTGGTAGAAAAAGCATCCAGTGTATTATTCTGTCGTTTCTTCTTTTTATAACCATGCTGATTCAGATAATTGGTTACACCGGCTAATCCCATATCGGTATTTACAAACAGATCATAAATAAGTCGAATCACTTCGACCTCATCTTCTGCAATTACCAGAGCTCCGTTTTCCAACTTATACCCATAGGGAGCAAAACCGCCGTTCCATTTTCCTTCACGAGCTTTCTGTTTACGACCTTCCATAGTCTGAACCAAAATATTGTCTCGCTCAATTTCCGCAACGGCAGATAAAACTGAAATCATAAGTTTTCCACTGTCTTTTGAGCTATCGATTCCATCCTCTACACAGATCAGATTTACACCAAAATCCTGCATGTGCTGTAGAGAATTCAATACATCCGCCGCATTTCGTCCAAAACGGGATAACTTAAAGACCAGTACATATTGTACATTATCCTTCTGAGCTTCGATCTGTTCCAACATCCTTTGAAACTCCAATCGTCCTTCTACACTCTTCCCGGATTTACCTTCATCAGAAAACTCTTCCCGCAACATCCATGTTTTGGAATTCTGCATAGCGTCGTAATTTCTCCTTCTGCGCATCGAGACTATATCCATCTACCTGCATAGATGTAGACACTCTCGTGTATATATAGCATTTTTGTTTTGGTATCATTGTTTCTCCTTTCGACGCAAAGGAAAAGCTTCTATCCTCTTTCATCTGAATCCTTCCGGATTCAGTCTTTTC
>ADGC01000124.1_pt1 | contig 10468 bp, 6 predicted proteins | sample 268048 | NCBI WGS metagenome assembly ADGC01 (sample SAMN02954255, study PRJNA42359) | wallaby gut metagenome | biome: terrestrial; feature: wallaby; material: gut; isolation source: foregut contents of Macropus eugenii | host: Notamacropus eugenii | place: Australia
AATTATGCCATTATAAAATTCATTTTTCTTTTCGTTATAATATTGCACCCCTGTGATGAGACCAATACTTTGATCACTTAAATCTTCATCAAGTTTGGATATAAATCCTGTTAAATTATTTTCAAGAGCAGGAATTGCCGATTCTGGCCATACTACTAAACTTGCATCAAGATTGTCATTTAGGAGACCCATATAATTTTCAAGTGTTGGTATTACTTGTTCAGGATCCCATTTTGTTTCAGTTGGGATATTTCCTTGCATTAAAGCAACTTTGATAGGTTTTTCATTATCGGTATATTCTATTGTGCTTAACCATGCCCCAATTGCATAAATCGCTATTGCAAAGCTTAAATATAGAAAATTAAATTTTTTGATAGCAAGTGCGGTAGCGCTTGCAATCAATAGAGTGAAGTAAGAAACTCCAAGAACTCCAAAAATTGGAGCATAATTACTAAGTTCCGAGTCAATTTGGGTATAGCCTAACCAATTCCAAGGAAATCCTGTAAATAAGAAACCGTTAATATTTTCAGCAATAATCCAAAATATTGGGATACCTACTAACAATTTCAAAGTATTTTCTTTATAGAAGATTCGACTTATAAAATAAGTACAAAATGTCGGCAGTAAAGCTAAATATATGCCAAATGCGAATAAACAAATAATTACTAAAGGCATTGGCATTTGACCAAAATTATTGAGAACTTTACTTATCCAAAATAAAGAAACAAAATTATTTGCTAAACAAAAACAGAAAACTATGCTAGCTAGTTGTTTGTTAGATTTTATATAGCTAAATATTAAAAATAATCCTACAAGTGTAAATAGGGATACATACCATAAATCATATGGAGCATATCCTAAAGCATGGAATCCGCCTAAAATTAAAGCCAATACGATACTAACGAGTAGTGAATATTTTTTTATATGTGACATTTTTTCAATGTTAAAGAAAATTTTGGAATTGCTATTATTGGGTAAAAATTTTGGTGTGATTATAACACATTTAAGCTTGGTTCTAAAAAATATAACTAACAAGATGTTGTAGAAGGAGGGCGGTAAAAGTGAATTTTTATTTTAGTAATCCAAGTTTCTGGTGAAACTTGGATTAAAAATTGAATGATAAATATAAAATGGTAAGAATTAAATAGAATAGAAATAAAAGCTCTAGTAAAAAATGGCAATGTCTTATTTTATTTGTTGATGAGACCTTTTCATTTTTTATTAGTGGGATTCTTTTATTCTTATTTTTTCTTATTCTTCTTCCTTAGGTTTTACAATAACTTGCAATAAATGAGTACTTCTTTTATCTGCAATTAAAACCTTAAAAGAAAAATTATCAATATCTATAGTTTCATTTTTGGTAGGAAGATGTCCAAAAGCATGATTAACTACACCACCAATAGTATCAAATTCGTCCTTAGAGAAATTTGCATTAAACTTTTCATTAAAAGTTTCAACCGGAGTTAACGATTTGATATGATAAGTATTATCATTAATCTTTTGAATCTGTTCTAAATTGTCGTCTTCATTGTCGTATTCGTCATCAATTTCGCCAACAATCAATTCTAGAATATCTTCAATTGTAACTAAGCCTGAAACTCCACCATATTCGTCAACTACAATTGCCATGTGATAACGACATTGTTGGAATTCTTTTAATAGTCTATCAACTTTTTTGCTTTCAGGAACAACAACCGCAGGTCTTACCACATCTTTAATTGGTCTTTTGGTATCGTAGGTTGCTATGTATTTAAGTAAATCTTTTGCAAGTAGAATGCCTTCAATATGATCTTTATCTTCATGTATTACAGGAAAACGAGAATGACCATTTGTTACTACTTTATCAATAGCTTCTTCTACTGTAATTGCTGCAGAGATGGTTACCATTTGGGAACGAGGAATCATGATGTCGCGAACTCTAAGTTCACTAATCTCAAAAACACCTTCAATCATATCTTGAGTGTTTTCATCGATGATTTCTCTGTCACCAGCATCTGAAATGATATCTACAAGATCTTCACGGTCTGTAGGCTCACCTTTAATTATATGGGTTATTTTTTCAAACCAATTTTCATGGCGTTGGGGATGATTTGTTTTATTATCTTGTTGATAGCTACGCTCGTCGCTACTCATATATTTGTATATTTGGGATACCTACGTATCTCACTCCTATGGTTATAAACACATAGCTTATTATAATAAAAATTATTTTTTATTTATAAAAATTTTAGTTATTTTTTAACTTTATCAAAAAGTTGAGATAATTTTTGTTTTTTTTAATGTTTTTAAGGTGTGTTGCAGTTTGAAGATTGGTTAAATTGTAGCGATATAATTAAATAAAATGTATAATACACGCACTAGAATTTTTTAATAAAAGTAATGCAAAAATTATTTTTAATAAGGGTGAAACACTAAAGTTTTTTCTTCATTTTTTATGATGATTAGGCTAGGTTGTGATTTATCCTATATCACTTAAATATTTGTAAAAATATTTTAACGATAAAAAACACTAATCTTATTAGTTTGAAAATGATTGATATAGAGATTAGCAATAGCTCTATATGTAAAAATTCCTTTTCAAAAATTACGATTTGCACAGAATTTTGTTTTTTACCAAATTAAGTAAAATGCAATTAATGACAATTAGCTCATAAGTTCATACGATAAAAAACTTTGATCTTTATAAATTGTTTTTTTTATACTTGAAGTTTTTCTGTAGGTATTCATGTTGCAAATTTTATGTTGTTTTTTATTTAAAATATTCATAAAAGTTTTTCTGTTGTTTTTGGCAAAATATGTCAAAGGAATATAAATGTTAAAGCAATCAATCATCACTAAGCTTGAAACTTTAGCGGAACGCTATGAAGAAGTACAAGCTCTGTTAGCAGATCCTGAAATTGCGAATGATCAAAATCGTTTTCGTGATTTAAATAAGGAATACTCTCAATTAGAAACTATTGTTAAATCTTTTAAGAATTACACTCAATTAGAATCTGATTTAACAGAAGCTCAAGCAATGCTTGATGGCGATGATGCCGAAATGCGTGAAATGGCAGCTGAGGAAATTGATTCTATTAAGGAAAATCTTGAAAAGTCTGAAAAAGATATTCAGATACTTCTTTTACCAAGAGATCCTAAAGATGATAACAATGCCTTCGTAGAAATTCGTGCAGGTACAGGTGGTGATGAAGCTGCAATTTTTGCAGGTGATTTATTCAGATTATATTCAAAATATGCTGAAAAAAGAAATTGGTCTGTAGAAATCATGAACTGTTCCGAAGGTGAACATGGTGGTTTTAAAGAAATGATTTGTAAGATTTCTGGTGATGGGGTATACGGTACCATGAAGTTTGAATCAGGTGGTCACCGTGTGCAACGTGTTCCTGAAACAGAAACTCAAGGTCGTGTGCATACTTCTGCATGTACTGTAATGGTGTTCCCTGAAGTTCCAGAATCAGAAGCTCCTGAAATTTTAGCAAAAGATATTCGTATCGATACCTTTAGAGCAAGTGGTGCAGGTGGTCAGCATATTAACAAGACCGATTCGGCTATTCGTATTACTCACTTTCCTTCAGGTTTAGTAGTTGAATGTCAGGATGAACGTTCACAACATAAGAATAAAGCTAAAGCATTTGCTGTGTTAGCATCTCGTTTAGCTCGCCTTGAAGAAGAAAAGAAGATGAAAGAACAAGCTGAACAAAGACAAAGTATTTTAAGTTCAGGTGATCGTTCAGATAGAATTCGTACTTATAACTATCCGCAAGGTCGTGTAAGTGACCATCGTATTAATTTAACTTTATATCGTTTAAATGAAATTATGAATGGTGATTTAGACGCTTTATTAGTTCCTGTAATTGAAGAACATCAAGCTAATATGTTAGCGGAATTAGCTAAAGAATCTTAATAACAACAAAAATGAGAGTTCACAATTGTTTGTGAATTTCAAGTTGTTCTAAGTCTTAAATTAGAAAATAGAAATACCAATAGGTATTTCTATTTTTTTTCTTTTCTTTCAGTAGTAAATGTTGAACTTTTAAAAGTTTTGCCAAATTAAACTCTTTTTTATTGATATTATGTAGAATGACAAAAAAATTGTTTAATGGTACTCAAGGTGTTTTTTAGCTTTAATTCACAAATATTAGATAATTTTTGTAATAATTATTGTTTATTAATTTATTTTTGTTTTAAAAGTAAAAAATCTATTTTAATATATATAAAACATATATAAGAATAATTATAAAAATAAAACAACTTGTTGCTGCATAAGCTATTGATTAGACTTTTTTATTACTAAGTTATTTAAAGAGTCGCGATAAAAAGTAAGTACCAAAACAAATATATATAAATATACCCCAAAATTTATGTAGAAGAATTACTACATTTAAAGCAAGTTTTTGGCTTTATTTGAAAAAAGTATCAATAGGTACTGAATATGATTATTTTATAGGTAGAGGAATGGCATATGCAGATAGGAAAAGTATATCAAGAAGCAGAACTTAAATTACGCGCTCAAAGTGACAGTGTTGAAAGTTCATCAATAGAAGCATATTGCTTAGTATCTTTTATCATCAATAAAGACAAAGCTTTTTTACTTACATACCCTGAGTTTGAAATCTCTCAAGAAGATTATGACAAAATCATGTCTTTAGTGCAACGTCGCTTAGATGGTGAACCAATTGCGTACATTATTGGTAAAAGAGAATTTTGGACATTAGATTTAAAAGTTACTCCTGACACTCTTATTCCGAGACCTGACACTGAAACTTTAGTTGAAAATGCTTTAGTTGAAGCTCAAAATTTAATAGATAGTGGAATACCACAAGATAAATTACGAATTCTAGATTTAGGCACTGGTACAGGTGCTATAGCTTTAGCACTAAAATATGAATTAAAAGATGCTCAAATTGATGCTGTTGATTATTCTGAAAAAGCTTGTAATGTAGCTAAAGAAAATTCACAGAGATTAAATCTTCCTATTAACGTAATTAATAGCGATTGGTTTAAGGAATTAAAACCTCAACATCAATATCATATTATTGTTTCTAATCCTCCTTATATTATGGAAAAAGATCCACATCTTGCTATAGGGGATTTACGTTATGAACCCAAAACTGCATTAGTTGCTCCTATGAATGGATTCTTAGATATTATTACAATTTTAAGAGATGCTGGCAAATTTCTACATAATAATGGCTCATTATTGATAGAGCATGGATATAATCAAGGGGTTGACGTAAGAGCTTATTTTGCTAAAGCGGATTTTAGTGCTATAGAAACTATTAGAGATTTAGGAAATAATGAAAGAGTAACTAAAGGTAAATTTATTTATAAATAGTAAATTTAAGTTAATCTCTAATTAAAGGCGAATCGTTATTGGATTCGCCTTAATTATATGTAAGTTTGGGTTATAAAAAATTACAATTTAATTTCCTCAAATTTGGTAAAGCTACTTCTTTTACAAAACGCCATACCATATAGATAGATCTTTTGTACAGCTCCACCATCAATAAAATCTTGATAGTACTTCTTATCATGACATTGCTTTAAAGCTTCATTGCATTTGGCAATTAAATCTGACTTCTTATCACTTGGGGCTCGTTTTAATTCTAAAACTATACCGATATCTTCATTAGTTTCGCTATCATTTAAAACTAAAGTAATATCAGGATAGCCATCGCCAACTTCAGCTTGAGATTCAAAGTCTACCCCAATGCCTGTTAATAAGCCTATTAAAAACTTATGGTAAGCATATTCTTGACTGGCATTTATATCTCTTAAACCAAAATACTTATATAGTAAACTATCTAATAATTTATTAATGTCATTAGTTTTATGATTTATTAAGTATCCAATAAGAGCTTTGCTTTTTTCAGAGTATGGAGAGGATTTTCCAAAGTATGCTAAGATTTTATCATTAAAACATTTTTTAACTTCTTTATTAGGTATTCTTAAGACAAAAGTGTCATCTTCTTCAGATGGATTACCTACTTTTGTTAGATACCCTGTTGAATAAAGCATACTCCATAAATCAGTGGTATTATGTTTTTCTAAATCACCATAGTTTAAAGTCGTATTTAATTCTTTGTTTATAGTATTGCCATCAAGTAAGTTTTTAAAGTCATCAATTTCATTACTAGGTAAATAATTAACAAATTCAAGTAAGAAATCATTACTACTTGAATTTTTCCAAGCACAATCTGCAATAGCATCTCTATTTGATAATAATTCTTTTATGTAAGTATTTACGCTATATGGATTATATATTTCAGATTTACCTATTTCATAGCCATCATACCATTCTTTAATAGTATCAAACTTATCTGATAGATTATAGTAATCAAGCATTTGTGCTACATCATTATTAGTAAAGCCAAATAGCTCTGAATATTCAGTTTTAGCACAATCATATACAGGAATGTTATTTAGTCCTGTAAAGATACTTTCACGAGAAACTCTTAAGCATCCTGTTAAAAAGCCTTTTTCAAGAGAAAAATTAGATTTAAAAGTAGCGCTAAATAGTTTTTTGATGAATTTCACCATACTTTCATAATATTTTCCACGAGACTTTTCTAGTGGCACATCATATTCATCAATAATTACAATTACATTTTTATTGAATATTACTTTTAAAGCTTGAGTTAACAACTTCAAACTATTCGTAATATTTGAACAATCTTCTTCAGGTGAAATAGTAAATTTTTTATTGGAAATTGCATAACAATACTCTTGCATGTCATCTAAACGTTGTTTGAATTTTTTTTCAAAATTTGAGTAAGCATTAATAACAAATTCAAATCTCATCCATTCGTCATATATTAATTGAGCAAATTCTGATATTGCAACCGCAAAATTATCTCCCCATGCATCCTTGAGAGAAAGAAATATTACAGGGTATTGCCCCATATATTTCTTGCAAAATTCAGCATCTTTGGAAATATCTAAATCTTTAAATAATTCAATGGTGGTACTTATATCACTTGGATTTTCATAATTCATCTCAAAAAAGTATTTCAGCATACTCATTGTTAACGTTTTACCAAAACGTCTTGGTCGAGTGAATAAAGCCACATTTTCATCTGTAATATTTTTTATAAAGGAGGTCTTGTCTACATAGTATTTATTTTGTTGAATGAGTTCTTTGAATTTCTCAATACCAACTGTCACTTTTTTTAAAACAGACATTTGTAATGTTCCTTTAAAAACTTGCTTTATTTGTAATTTGAGTAAAATTTTTTTTACTTTATGTTTAGTCTAACATAAATTATAAATTTTTTTATTACAGTATATTTAAATTTTATTGATGTGTATCATTTGAATTATTGGCTTTTTTATAAAGAATATTGTTATCAATTTTATTTAATATAAAAACAACTTTGCTTCTTAAAAATAAATAATAAATAGAGATATTGGAAAGTTAAAAACGTGATTTGTTTTATTGTGGAGTGATTTTATAAATATTTGTTGGTGATGAACTTAATAGCGAAACTATTAAGTTCATCTTTATGATTGGATGATTTATTTTTCATCATCCTTATATGGATCTTCAAAGCCTAATTCAATCATTGTTTTGGTTTCTAAAGGTTCCATGATTGCAGCTTCTTCATCTGTTATATGATCGTAACCTAAAAGGTGTAATGAGCCGTGAACAATCATGTGGGCCCAATGAGCGATAAGAGGTTTGTTTTGTTCTTGAGCTTCTCTTTCTACTACTTTTTTACAGATTACTAAATCACCAATTAAGTCGCCCCAAGCTTCTGGAGGTAGTTCTTCTGGATATTCAAAAGGAAATGATAATACGTTAGTAGGGCGGTCTTTTCCGCGATATTCTAAATCTAGTTGATGGCTTTCGTCTTCTTCAACTATGCGAATAGTCATTTCCGCATATTCTTTTCTTGGGAGAATTGCAGCTTCTGCAAAGCGTGTCATTTCTTCAAGAGTTGGAAGATTATTGGTATCATTAACTGCAATTTGCAAATCAATATATACTCCAGGTTCGTATTCACCTGTATCTGTATAATCTTCATTTTCTTCCCAATCACTTTCGTAATCATTAGGAAGTATTTCTTCAGTATCTTTAGACATATAAAAATCCTTAAACTCTACTTTTAGAGTTTTTAATTCATAATTTTAGTTTACGTTTATATTTATTATGAATCTTTAAATTTATGAAAACATTAGGAATCAATTGTAAGATAATCTTTTATTCCTAATGAGCGCTCTTCTTAATTTGAGGATTACGCGTCTTGTTTTTTATCTTTATTGTTCAGAGTTTCTAAAGTATTATTTTCTTTTTGATTTAAAAACTTTTGTTTACGTTCTTCTGAAGCTTTCTTTTCTAAAGCATCAAATTTTTCATAAGCTTGTACAATCTTGGCAACTACAGGGTGACGTACCACATCTGTAGAGGTAAAGAAGTTAAAACTTACTTCTGGAACATCTGCTAAAACTTCAATAACTTGTTTTAAACCTGATTTTACATTTCTAGGTAAGTCTACTTGAGTGATATCACCTGTGATAACAGCTTTAGAGTTAAAGCCAATACGTGTTAAGAACATTTTCATTTGTTCAATTGTGGTATTTTGACTTTCATCTAGAATAATAAATGAATCATTTAGGGTGCGACCTCTCATATATGCTAAAGGTGCGATTTCAATGATTTGGCGTTCAATTAACTTTTCAACTCGTTCAAATCCTAGCATTTCAAATAATGCATCATATAAAGGTCTTAAGTAAGGATCTACCTTTTGAGATAAATCCCCTGGTAAGAAACCTAATTTTTCACCAGCTTCTACCGCAGGTCTTGTTAATAATATTCTACGAATTTCTTGTCTTTCTAAAGCATCAACTGCTGCCGCTACTGCTAAATAGGTTTTACCAGTACCAGCAGGTCCAATCCCAAAAGTTACATCGTGGGTAACAATATTATTGATATAAGCTGCTTGATTGTCAGAACGAGCTCTTACCAATCCTCTTTTGGTTTTTATATTAGTCGCTTTTTGACTGTATTCATCGATTTCTTTGGAAACTGCAGCTTCTGAGGTTGATATGTATTTATCAAGCTTTTCTGGAGCGGTAGTTGCTTCCAAAGTTTTACATTCTTGAATAGCTAAATGAACATCTTCAGGAGTAATTTCATTAACTTCTTTTCCTCTAATAGGAGCGGTATCTACATAGAGTTTAAAAAGCATGTTTTTTACTGCATTGGCATTTGATGGATTTCCAATTACAGTAAAATCTTCGTTACGATAAACTATTTGTACTCCCATACGAGTTTCAATTTGCTTTAGATTATCATCAAGAGGTCCACATAAACTAATTAGTCTATCTTGGTTGGCTGGTGCTAATTTAAAATTTATCGTAGTGGTTGATTTACTCACTTTGTCCTTCTTTTTTTAGCTATTAATATTTTGTTTTTTTTGTGATTTTTTATAGCAAGATGAAAGATCATCTTGCTAGGTCATTGGTAGAATTATTCTTCTACAATTTCTCCACGTAGAGTATGAGTCATTACATCGGTAATTCTTACATTTATAAAGCTACCAATAAGTTTTGGATCACCTACAAAGTTTACAGTACGGTTATTATCGGTTCTACCTCTTAGTTCTGCTTTATCTTTTACTGAGAAACCATCAACTAAGATTTTTTGAATAGAACCAAGCATTTCTCTACTGTAAAGCTGAGCTTGATTATTTATTGCTGCTTGTAACTTATATAATCTTGCACGTTTTACATCTAAAGTGGTAGTGTCTTCGTAAGTTGCTGCAGGAGTGTTAGGGCGAGGTGAATAAATAAAGCTAAAGCTTTGATCGAATTTTACTTGCTCTATTAAATCCATTGTATCTGCAAAATCTTCATCAGTTTCACCAGGGAATCCAATAATAAAATCAGTACTAATGTAAATATTAGGACGTACTGCACGAAGTTTATTTATGATATTCATGTAGTGTTCTCTTGTATATTTACGGTTCATACGTTTTAAAATATTATTTGAGCCGTTTTGCACTGGTAAATGTATTGCATCGGCAATTTTAGGGATATCAGCAAAAGCTTGGATAATTTCATCGCTTAAATCATGAGGATTTGAAGTTGTGAAACGAATTCTTTCAACTCCTTCAATTGCTGCTACCAAATACAATAATTCTGCAAAATTACATTCTGTACCGTCTTCATATAATCCTTTAAAAGAGTTTACATTTTGACCTAACAGATTAACTTCTTTTACCCCTTGAGCAGTTAAAGCATTGATTTCATTTAAAATATCTTCAACTTTGCGGCTTACTTCTGGGCCTCTAGTATAAGGAACTACGCAATATGTACAGAAATTAGAACATCCTTCCATGATAGTAATGAATGCAGATGAACCACTGTTTTTAGGAGATGGTAAATAGTCAAATTTTTCGATATCAGGGAATGATACATCCACTACGTGTTTTGCATCAGTATTTCTAACTTCATCGATCATATTTGG
>ADGC01009199.1_pt1 | contig 10442 bp, 9 predicted proteins | sample 268048 | NCBI WGS metagenome assembly ADGC01 (sample SAMN02954255, study PRJNA42359) | wallaby gut metagenome | biome: terrestrial; feature: wallaby; material: gut; isolation source: foregut contents of Macropus eugenii | host: Notamacropus eugenii | place: Australia
TTCAGAAAATGCGGATCACGGTTCCTTCGGCGGTCTTGTGATCGGTCTTCACTTGTACTGGTCACATTCTTGGTATCGGCTTAACAGGAACATCTGTTAACCCGGCAAGAAGTATCGGACCTGCTATCTTTGCAGCAGCAAACGGAAATGCAGCAGCACTTTCACAGCTCTGGGTATTCATCGTAGGACCGCTTGTCGGCGGTGCTCTTGCAGCAATCGTGTATAGCTTCCTTGAGGATTGATTCTTATAAGGGCAAATCAATAATAGTAAAAGCATAATGTTACAACGCCATTCAGCATCGGAAACTTTCTGTGTCGAATGGCGTTTCTTATAAAGGAGTTTCTAATGACCATCTGGCAGCTGTTGTCTATCTTATGTTTTATATATTTTCTGTTTTTGTACTCAAAAAGACTGGGAACAAAATTCTTTTATATCTGGCTGCTGTTGGGAATGGTATTTATTGAGGTAAATCATATTTCGGTTACAGGAGAATCTTATTTTATTCCGGCAAAGCTGATATCTGCCGCAAAAATTCTGTTTACCGCAGGATGGATATGCCTTTTTGCAGCTGCACTTTTTTCATTGAAAGGTTTCTTTATCCGGGATAAAAAGATAACAACGGATTATCTGATCATACTTGGTGCTCAGGTAAGAGAAGACGGTCCAAGCAGAGTGCTGCGGTTTCGAATCGAACGTGCAGCGGAATTTTTAAAAGAACATCCGGAAACGACAGCAATTGTATCCGGCGGAAGGGGCAGCAATGAACCGGAATCCGAAGCAGCCGTCATGAAGCGTTATTTAGCAGAAAAAGGAATTAATGAGGAGCGTATTATTACAGAAGATCAATCGAGAAATACGGTAGAAAACCTTAGATTCTCAGCAAAATTTCTTAATAAAGAAAAAGATACCATTGCAATCATCACAAGCAACTATCATATTTCAAGGGGAATCATGCTTGCAAAAAGAGAGGGATTTGTCCATGTGTATGGAATTCCGGCAAAAACAACACCTGCATTTTTGCCTCTTAATATGCTGAGAGAAGCCTTGAGTATCATAAAAGCAGTTGTCTGGAGACGATTGTAAATAATTCACAAAAACCGATGCCGGAATTTGTGGGAAAACACTAGTTGAAGATAACAAATAACTTTTTTATAATAAATTTATCTGAAGTGTTCGTGATACGTGCATTTCGAATACGGGAGTAATTACATAAACAAGCAAGGGAAGAGAGCACGCGATTCGATAGCAGAAATGCTATCTGTTTTGTGTGCTCTTTTCCTGTGGCAGGGAGGAAATTTGAAACAGGAAATATATGACCTTATGATCGACAATCCAATCATAGTGGCACTGAAAAATGACGAAAACCTAAAAACCTGTCTTACGTTTTCAGACCAAAGAGTGGTATTTCTTCTGTACGGAAGCGTGGCAAAAACACCAAAGCTGGTAAAGCAGCTAAAGAAAAAAGGACATGTGGTTTTTGTACATGTGGATCTGGTAAACGGTCTTTCGGCAAAGGAAGAAGCGGTAGATTTTATCAAAGAATACACCGAAGCAGACGGAATCATTTCAACAAAACTAGAACAGATCAAACGAGGAAGACTGCTGGGACTTTCTACCATCTATCGAATTTTTGTCATTGATTCAAAAGCATTAAACGGTGTAAACCGGCATCTTAGTGATTATGCTGATGCAATAGAAATCCTGCCGGGGTTAATGCCAAAGGTCATCCGGCAAATGACAAAATCACAGCCGCTTCCGGTGATCGCAGGAGGATTGATTACGGATAAAGAGGATGTGATCGCGGCATTGGATGCGGGGGCAAGTGCCATATCAACAACAAAGGAAACTGTTTGGAATTTATAGAGTTTCGTGAGGAGAATCCGTTCATTCATAAAGAGGAGGAACTATGGCAAAATATGTAATGGCGCTGGATGCAGGAACAACTTCAAATCGTTGTATTCTGTTTAATGAAAAAGGAGAAATGTGCAGTGTTGCACAAAAGGAATTCACACAGATTTTTCCGCAGCCGGGCTGGGTAGAGCATGATGCGGAAGAAATCTGGGCAACACAACTGGAAGTTGCAAATCAGGCGATGGCGAATATCGGTGCTACTGCAGCTGATATTGCAGCGATCGGTATTACAAACCAGAGAGAAACAACCATTGTATGGGATAAAAATACAGGAAAGCCGATTCACAATGCCATTGTCTGGCAGTGCAGAAGAACGGCAGAATATTGCGACAGTCTAAAGGAAAAGGGACTTACCGATACCTTCCGTAAAAAAACAGGACTTGTCATCGATGCCTATTTTTCAGGAACCAAACTGAAATGGATTTTGGATCATGTGGAAGGTGCAAGGGAAGAAGCGGAGAAAGGAAACCTTCTTTTCGGAACAGTTGAAACATGGTTTATCTGGAAACTGACCATGGGGCAGGTTCATGTGACCGATTATTCCAATGCCTCTCGAACCATGATGTTTAATATAAACACGTTGGAATGGGATGATGATATTTTAGCAGAGCTTGATATTCCGAAATGTATGCTTCCGAAACCAATGCCATCCAGCTGTGTATACGGTGAGGCAAACCCGGTATTCTTCGGAGGTCCGATTCCGATCGGTGGTGCCGCGGGTGATCAGCAGGCAGCACTTTTCGGACAGAATTGTTTTAACCCGGGAGATGCAAAAAATACATATGGTACCGGCGGTTTCCTTTTGATGAATACCGGAGAAAAGCCGGTGTTTTCAGAACATGGCCTTGTAACTACCATTGCCTGGGGACTGGACGGAAAAGTAAATTTACGCACTGGAAGGTTCTATTTTTGTTGCGGGTGCTGCTATCCAGTGGCTGCGGGACGAAATGAGATTTATTGATTCTTCTTCCGATTCTGAGTATATGGCAAGAAAGGTGAATGACACCAATGGCTGCTATGTTGTTCCGGCATTCACCGGTCTCGGTGCTCCGTATTGGGATCAGTATGCAAGAGGTACCATTGTAGGACTTACAAGAGGCGTAAACAAATATCACATTATACGTGCAACACTGGAGTCCATTGCTTATCAGGTAAATGATGTGCTGCAGGCCATGCGAAGTGATTCCGGCATTAAGCTTGCAGCCTTAAAGGTTGACGGAGGAGCCAGTGCAAACAATCTGCTGCTGCAGATGCAGTCCGATATTGCACAGGCACCGGTACAGCGGCCGATGTGTGTGGAAACAACAGCCATGGGAGCGGCTTACCTGGCCGGACTTGCGGTTGGATACTGGAACAGTAAAGAGGATGTTATCCAGAATACAGCCATCGACAGAGAGTTTACGCCGGAGATTGACGGAGAAGCAGCTGCGCGCAAGGTTATGAAATGGAAAAAGGCGGTTACCTATTCCTTTCATTGGGCGAAGGATGAGGACTGATTATCAAAAACGGGTTATATATAAAAATACATAGTTGCAGAGAGGACAGAGACATGCAAAAAGGCGCCGGAAACGGCGTCTTCGAAGCGTGTCTTTTCTTAATAATACATTCAGGAGGAAAATAAAATGTATGATGTTGTAATCATCGGTGCCGGTGTAACCGGTTCTTCAAGTGCGAGAGAGCTTTCCAGATATAACTTAAATATCTGTGTGTTAGAAAAGGCAGAGGATGTTTGCTGCGGCACATCCAAAGCGAACAGTGCAATTGTTCATTCCGGTATTGATGCTGCACCGGGCAGCTTAATGGCTGAAATGAACGTAAAAGGCAATGAGCTGATGGAGCCCCTCTCCAAAGAACTTGATTTTGAGTTTAAAAGAAACGGTTCACTGATCCTTTGCTTTGACGAAGAAGACAGACCAAAGTTAGAGGAACTTTTCTCCCATGCCGAAAAGAACGGTGTGAAGGATGCAAGGATCATTGAAAAAGATGAGCTTAAGAAAATGGAGCCAAATGTATCCGACGAAGCAGTTGCCGCCATCTGGTGTCCGACCGGCGGCATTGTATGTCCCTTCGGTATGAACATTGCCATGGCAGAAAATGCAGCAGCAAACGGTGTGGAATTTAAATTCAATACCGAAGTTAATGCCATTCGTAAAAACGGTGACCTGTGGGAAGTAGAAACAAATAACGGTGTGATCGAAACAAAGATTGTTGTCAATGCCGCCGGTGTTTATGCCGACAGATTTCACAATATGGTAAGCGAAAACAAAATTCACATTACCCCAAGAAAGGGAGAATATATGCTCCTTGACAAGAGTGCAGGTAATATTGTGAAAAGCACCATTTTCCAGCTTCCGGGTAAATACGGTAAGGGAATTCTTGTAACACCTACCGTGCACGGCAATCTTCTTGTAGGACCAACCGCAAATGATCACGAAGATAAGGAAGATATTGCAACAACACCGGAAGGCCTCGGAGAAGTTGCTGCAAAGGCAAACCGCTCCGTACCGGATGTTCCGCTTCGACAGGTGATCACATCCTTCAGCGGAAATCGTGCACACGAGGACGGACACGAGTTTATCATTGAAGAATTATCCGATGCACCGGGATTTGTAGATGCAGCCGGAATTGAATCTCCGGGACTTACAGCAGCACCGGCCATCGGAATCAGGGTTGCCGATATTGTGGCAGAAATTCTTTCTCCTGATAAAAATGAAAACTTTGACGGAACCCGCAAAGGAATCATTAATCCTAAAGATCTAACGGAAAAAGAATATGCCGAACTTATCAAAAAAGAACCGGCATACGGAAGCATCGTCTGCCGCTGTGAAATGATCACAGAAGGTGAGATCATCGATGCGATCCGTCGTCCGCTCGGGGCAAGGTCACTGGACGGTGTAAAGCGTAGAACAAGAGCCGGCATGGGAAGATGTCAGGCAGGCTTCTGTTCTCCGAGAACCATGGAAATCTTAGCAAGAGAGCTTGGAGTCAGCCAGCTTGAAATTACAAAGAACGGCGGAGAAAGCAGGATTGCTGTGGGGTATACAAAGAACAGCGTAAAAAATGCAGCGGAAGCATAATTTTTTGGACTTATCGAATGGCAAAAGATAAAAGCCGTAAAAGTTAATGAATAATGAATGATGCCGATATCGGCAGGAGGAATATAAATGTTACAGTATGATATCGCAGTGATCGGAGGCGGTCCTGCAGGACTTGCCGCAGCAGCAGAAGCAAAAAGAAACGGCGTAGACAGCATTATTATTTTAGAAAGAGATACCCGCCTCGGAGGTATTTTGAATCAGTGCATTCATAATGGTTTCGGCCTTCACACCTTTAAGGAAGAACTTACCGGACCGGAGTATGCGCAGCGTTTTATCGATCAGGTAGAAGAGCTTGGCATTGAATACAAGCTTTCTACTATGGTTATGGATATTTCTCCGGATAAGGAAATTACAGCCATGAACCGTGAAGACGGCCTGTTTCATATTCAGGCAAAAACCGTAATCCTTGCCATGGGATGCCGCGAGCGTCCGAGAGGTGCCTTAAACATTCCGGGATATCGTCCGGCAGGTATTTATTCTGCAGGTACTGCACAGCGTCTTGTAAACATTGAAGGCTTTATGCCGGGAAAAGAAGTTGTTATTTTAGGAAGCGGCGATATCGGTCTTATTATGGCACGTCGTATGACATTGGAGGGGGCAAAGGTTAAGGTAGTAGCAGAGCTTATGCCGTATTCCGGTGGTTTAAAGCGTAATATTGTACAGTGTCTGGATGACTTCGGCATTCCGTTAAAGCTTTCCCATACGGTTGTAGATATCAAGGGAAAAGAACGTGTAGAGAGTGTAACCATCGCGCAGGTGGATGAAAGAAATAAACCGATTCCGGGAACGGAAGAGGAGTATACATGCGATACCCTGCTTCTTTCCTGCGGTCTTATCCCTGAAAACGAGCTGTCAGGCGGCATCGGCGTGGAAATGAACCGTGTCACAAACGGACCTGCTGTTAATGAACGCCTTGAGACAAGTACAGAAGGGGTGTTTGCCTGCGGAAATGTGCTTCATGTACATGATCTTGTTGATTTTGTTTCCGAGGAGGCAGCTGCTGCGGGTAGAAATGCAGCAGCTTATGTAAAGAATAACGGTCTTGGTGAAGGCGGCAAAGAAATTGAAATCATTGCAACAGAGGGCGTTCGCTATACCGTGCCAAAGACACTTCATGTTTCCCGCATGGAAGATGAGATCACAGTTCGTTTCCGTGTAGGTGCTGTATATAAGAACAGCTACATCAGTGCATATTTAAATGATGAGCGTATCATTCACAGAAAGCGCATGATCATGGCACCGGGTGAGATGGAATCCATTCAGCTGACAAAAAAGCAGTTAGAGGAATTCGGCGGCCTGGAAAATATTACCGTTAAGATTGAAGAGGATAATGAAGTAAATTCCGTGCTGTATAACCGGCCTTACAGGCAGATGCGGCAGCGAAAGATGGAGATAAAATGGAAAAAAAAGAATTAACATGCATCGGTTGTCCGATGGGATGTGCACTTACTGTTGAAATGGATAATGGTGTGGTAGTAAGTGTTTCCGGAAATACATGCAAGCGTGGGGATGTATATGCCAGAAAGGAAGTTACTCATCCGACCAGAATCGTAACAAGCTCTGTTTATGTAACGGGTGGTGAAATCCCTATGGTATCTGTCAAAACAAAAAATGATATTCCGAAAGAAAAAATCATGGATATTATGGCAGCACTGGAAAATGTAAGCGTTGCGGCACCGGTAAAAATCGGCGACGTAGTAGTGGCTGACGTTTGCGGTACAGGTGTAGATATTATTGCAACAAAAGAAGTGGCAGCTGTTTAATAAGAGAAGGCAGAGCAGAGAATCCATCAGGGTGAATTTGCTTTGCCTTTATTTTATTTTTGTTTGGAATTTCATTTGAATTTCTGCAATCCGTCGGATCTTTATTCTTTCTTGTGAAAATAATATCTAAAGTGTATAATCAATCTGTGTATGTTTATTTGACGAAAAAACCGGAAACAGAATTTATGGAAAATTTTTATTAATATTTTCTGTGATTTTATTGCTTTCGGAAATGTCAGGAGGAAAAAAGAATGGTATCATGGAAGAATTTGGACACTCTTGCATCTTATGAAGAACTCAAGAATGTTCAGGAAGTAAATCTGCAGGAAGTAATGGCCGGAGAAAACGGTGCTAAGCGTGTGGCTGAGTACAGCATCCCGATGGCAGAAGGTCTTACTTATAACTATGCTGCAAAGAAGGTTGATGACAACGTAATGGCAGCTCTTGTAAAGCTTGCCGAGGAAGCACAGCTTGCAGAAAAGTATCAGGAACTCTATAACGGAGCAGTGATCAACACCGGCGAGAACAGACTGGTTCTTCATCAGCTTTGCCGTGGTCAGCTTGGCGAAGATGTTATTGCAGATGGTGTTAACAAGCGTGACTTCTATGTATCTGTTCAGAATAAGATTGCAGATTTTGCAAACAAGGTTCATAACGGCGAGATCACAAATGCTGCAGGTGAGAAGTTTACAACCGTAGTACAGATCGGTATCGGCGGAAGTGACCTTGGTCCCCGTGCTCTTTATATGGCACTTGAGAACTGGGCAAAGACAAATAACACATTCAAGATGGAAGCAAAGTTCATCAGCAATGTTGATCCGGATGATGCAGCAGGTGTTTTAAATTCTATCGATGTTGCACACTCTCTCTTTGTACTTGTTTCCAAGTCAGGTACAACTCTTGAGACCTTAACAAACGAGTCATTCGTTAAGGATGCTCTTACTAAGGCTGGTTTAAATCCATCTGATCATATGATCGCTGTTACCAGTGAAACATCTCCTCTTGCAAAGAGTGATGATTATCTGGATGCGTTCTTCATGGATGATTATATCGGCGGTCGTTATTCTTCTTCTTCGGCTGTAGGAGGTGCAATCCTTTCTCTTGCATTCGGTCCTGAGGTATTTGCACAGATCCTTGAGGGTGCAGCAGCAGAGGATAAGATTGCAGCTAATCCGAACGTACTCGAGAACCCGGAGATGGTAGATGCCCTGATCGGTGTATACGAGAGAAACGTATTAGGTTATCTTGATACCGCAGTGCTTCCTTACTCACAGGCACTGATCCGTTTCCCTGCTCATTTACAGCAGCTGGATATGGAGTCTAACGGTAAGAGCGTAAACCGCTTTGGTGAGAAGATCGACTATGTAACCGGACCGGTGATCTTCGGTGAGCCTGGAACAAACGGACAGCACTCCTTCTATCAGCTTCTTCATCAGGGAACCGATATTGTTCCGCTTCAGTTCGTTGGTTACAAGAACAGTCAGTTAAAGACAGACGTCGTAATTGAAGGTTCTACAAGTCAGGAAAAGCTTTGCGCAAACGTAGCTGCTCAGATCATGGCATTTGCCTGCGGTAAATCTGATGAAAACGGCAATAAGAATTTCGAAGGCGGAAGACCTTCATCTATCATTATCGGTGATGAAGTAACACCGGCATCTTTAGGTGCTCTTCTTGCACACTTCGAGAACAAGGTTATGTTCCAGGGATTTGTATGGAATATCAACAGCTTCGATCAGGAAGGTGTACAGCTTGGTAAGCTTCTTGCAAAGAAGGTTCTTGCGCATGAGACCGACGGAGCGCTTAAGGCATACAGTGATCTGCTTAACATCTGATTAAGCTTTTAAAAGATGCAGTCCGGTATGTTTGGTTTGAAATATACATCCCGGACGGGACACATAAAAAGCAGCTGTCATTTGGCAGCTGCTTTTTTATGCAATGAATTCAATTTCTGAAATATCCCGGAATAATATATATAGCCGTTCTCCCGAAGACGTATCGATCACAAGACTTTTCTCATAAGTATTTACCTTTGCGGCATATCCTTCCACTGTTATATAGGAACCCCCTGTTTTCTTTTGGTCCGGAACATAGTAGGTGACGGAAAGAAAAAGATGCTCCCGGATTCGCAATGCAATCTGATTGAGCTTTTCATTCAATGCGGATTTTGCGTCCTCCGTTAGTTCCATCCGTTCCGATGTGATTCGGGAGGTTTCATGAAGCAGTCCGCCAAGACCTGTTAGAGCATCAAAGGGGGCAAACTGTGCTGCCCGGTTTTCCAGGGACATAGGTTTATGTTTTGTGTCTTTCGGCGGATCCATATGTATAATAGCATCGTATTTTCCCATCAGGCTTTATGACCTCCAATCTGACCGTTACGCTGACGCATGGTAGCGCCTTCTTCTAAGTTCATTCCCTTCATCATGGCATTCCTGCCAAACTTCTTCTGCAATGCAACAACAGCCTGCTGACGTCTCATCTCCCTGTCAAGTTTTTCCTGTTCTTCGTTACGTTGTTTTTCCAAAGCTTCAAAATCGGTAAAAAGATCAAGCTGTTCATATTCCGGAATGTCAACAACTTCACTTTGGCGTACAATCTTTCCTGCAGTTATGGAAATACGCCGTATCAGAAGATCAGGATTCACAATTTCATCATAAAGCTTTGCGGCCGCTTCTGTGATCATAATGGTAGAAGCGGTCTGTCTTGACAGATTGATGGTACCGTGTGCATGATACGGAATGGCTCTGCCGTAGCGATCGATCGTAATCTTACCATGATAATTTTTTGAAATTTCAGGATTCGCAAGACTTTCTCTGTCATAACCGATGGTAAGAACAATCTGATCGGTGCACAGCTCTTTTTCTGTCAGATCCAAAGAAAGGGCGTCTGCCATTTCTTTCGTGACAAGCTTGGCCTGCTCAAAGGTGTATGGACAGGAGAGTACCTGACCGCTTCCGACACTTTTCCGTTCGGTACGATAGTTTTTGACTTCCTTCATGGTCACTGGCTCCGCACCCCAGGCGTGATCGATCAAGAGCTCGGCGTTTACACCAAAAAGCCGATAAAGCTGATCACGTCCGGCCTGTGTTACGGAATACTGTGCAATATCACCCATGGTAAAAAGATTAAGACCGTATAGTTTTCTTGCATAGCCGGCTCCGACACGCCAGAAATCGGTTATCGGGGTATGCTCCCACAGAAGTTCACGATAACTTTTCTCATTTAAGGAGGCAATGCGAACACCGTCTTTATCAGCAGGAATATGCTTTGCTACAATATCCATTGCAATTTTACAGAGATACAGGTTGGTGCCAATGCCTGCAGTAGCTGTGATACCGGTTTCATTTAACACCTCATGGATCATGGTCATGGCGAGGTCATGGGGAGTTTTGCCGTATGTATTCAGGTAGTCCGTAACATCCATAAAAACTTCGTCGACAGAATACACATGAATATCCTCCGGAGCAATATAGCGCAGATAAATGGAATAGATTTTAGCACTTATTTCCATATAGACAGCCATTTGCGGAGGGGCAGCAATAAAATCAAGTTCTAATTCGGGATGTGCTGAGAGTTCATCGGCATTAACACTTTTCCCGGAAAATTGACGCCCCGGAGCATGCTGCAGCCGTTCCATATTAACATCCTTCACACGCTGAATGACTTCAAACA
>ADGC01002091.1_pt1 | contig 10367 bp, 9 predicted proteins | sample 268048 | NCBI WGS metagenome assembly ADGC01 (sample SAMN02954255, study PRJNA42359) | wallaby gut metagenome | biome: terrestrial; feature: wallaby; material: gut; isolation source: foregut contents of Macropus eugenii | host: Notamacropus eugenii | place: Australia
GAAAGTGACATATTAGAGCCTATTGCAGCTCTGCAGACATTAGAATTGATACTCTAATAAAAGCATTCATGAGTTAGAATCTAAAATAACTACATTAGTACTAGGTAAAAAACTCAAAAATATAAATATTATTTTGAATCTTTTGGATACAAAAGAGGAATTGCAAAAGATGCAGATTACATCTTTGATGCTAGATTTTTACAAATCCTCATTGGTTTACGGAACTTAGACCTTTAACAGGTTTAGATCATGAAATTGTAGAATTCTTTAATAAATACCCTGAAGTCGAAAATTATATCCAACAAATATATACATTTTTAAATACATGGTTACCTTTTATAGAAAAAAGTAATCGTAGTTATTTAACAGTTGCGATTGGATGTACAGGTGGCCAACACCGTAGTGTATATATTGCTGAATCATTAGCAGAAAAATTTAAACTTATAGGCAAAAGTGTTACCATTAAACATCTATACTTAGACAGTAAAAAAAAGAAATAAAAAGGAAATTTGAAGAATAAATGTTAGGTACAATTGTTAATGTCACAGGAATTTTAATAGGAGCAATTATTGGTTCTGCTTTAAAAAAGAAATTCAAAGAAAGCACCCAAGAAAAGATGTTTATTGCTTTAGGTTGTTGTTCATTTATAATCGGGGGCAATTGTAGCCTTCAAGCTATAGCTCATAATGCTCCTCCTATAATAATGATTCTAAGCATCTGTTTTGGGGGCATTATAGGTGATTATCTAAAACTACATGAAAGACTTGTAAAAGCAACAAGTGGATTATCTAAAAAACAAGACGGTTTTGGACAAGGATTAGTTACTGCAACTTTATTTTATTGTATTGGAGCATTATCTATTGTAGGACCAATGCAAAGCGCCCTACAAGGAGATAATACTTTATTATTTACTAATGCCTCCCTTGATTGTCTAAGTACTATCGCTTTATCCGCAACATATGGCATGGGCATTGGTTTAGCAGCAGTGCCTCTATTTTTATTTCAAGGATTTTTCTACTTATTAGCAATTATGTTAAATGGTTATCTTCCAGACTATATATTACAAAACCTACTATCATGTGGTGGTTTAATAATTATTATGTCTGGATTAAATCTTTTAAAGTTAAAGAATATTCCTACTACAGATTTTTTACCAAGCCTATTAGTAGCACCTTTAATGGCTTATATAGCTAGTTTTTTATAAAAATAAAGCCCACTTTATCAAGTGGGCCATTTATTCTTTATTTTACAATAAGCTTTTTAGCTATTTTATAAAATATTATTAAACTTCGTATACAATATCTTCACTTTCACTTAGTAATAAATTTTTTAACTTACCTAAAGCAGACTTTTCTAACTGTCTTACTCGTTCTAGAGAAATATTTAATTCTTTAGCAAGTTCTTGTAGAGTTGCCTTATTATTATCTAACCAACGACGTTTAATAATGTAATAAGCTCTATCATCTAACTTACCTAATACATTATTTAAAGCAAGATTTGATAATCTTTCATTATCTCCGCTAATTATATTACCTTCAAAATTAGAAGATTCATCTACAATATATTTTGCAGGGATGAATTTATCATCTTCTTCATCTGTTGTATTATCAAATGCAACATCTTGTGCAGTTAAACGGCTTTCCATTTCTCTCACATCATTTACAGATACTCCAAAATCATCTGCAACTTGTTGAGTTTCAGCTGTATTTAACCAACCAATCTTTTTCTTTGCTTGACGTAATTTAAAGAATAATTTGCGTTGAGCCTTAGTTGTAGCTACTTTTACTAAACGCCAATTTTTTATAACAAAATCATGGATTTCAGCTTTGATCCAATGAACTGCAAACGCTGCTAATCTAACACCTTGTTTAGCATCGAATCTCTTTACTGCCTTCATTAGGCCAACAGTACCTTCTTGAATCAAATCTGCTAATGGTAATCCGTACCCTTCATAACCTTTAGCGATACTTACTACAAAACGCAAATGAGTCATAACGAGCTTTTTAGCGGCATCTAAATCGCCTTCTTTGTTAAATCTTGTTGCTAATTCATATTCTTCTTCTGCACTTAAGAGAGGTATAGCATTGACAGATCTGATATAACCTTCAATATTTCCACTTGGAACCAACATAAGTGATGAATTATTCATTGTCATTTTTGTATTATCCCTATTTAAATTTTATCTAACTTTCAACATTTAATTCCTTTATCTTGTCAGATAAATTTATATTTATTTGCTGTAATAATATGCAATTATTCACTAAATTGCGAGAAATATTTTTTTTATTTTTTATTTTTTATATATTCGGCTCAATTCTTGCAATATTTACACGAGCACTTACAAAAGCAACTATTGCAGCTATTAGTGCACTACTACCTGTAACCACAAAAATTTCAACTATATTTATTCCAAAAATCTCTATATGCGAGCCATAGCTTTCAGCAATATTATAAATTAGAGTTCCTGCTACATAAACTATAATTGCAGATATCCATATAGCAATCGCTCCACCAATAAAGCCAAACCACATTCCTAAATAAACATAAGGGGTTATGATATAGCTATTAGTAGCTCCCACTAATTTCATTACTTCTATTTCTTCTTTATGCTTTACAATAATAGAACTTATACAATTGGTAATAGATAAAATAACCGATAATAACAAAATACAACCGATACCTATTGTGGTTGCATTTAAAAATTTAATTATACTATTTAATCTATTTACCCATTGTTTGTCTAACTGTACTAACAAAACTTCTTTACTCTTTTCGATTTCCGCAATCATTTTATTTAATTCAGATTCTGTTAAATATTCTGATTTTGGAGTAAGCATAATAGCATTTGGTAAAGGATTATCATTTAAAAGCCATTTATCAGCGTCGGTAATACCAAGAGATTGAGAAAATGATTCCATAGCATCTTCTGCAGTAATTAAAGTTGCCTCTTGAATTCGATAGTCTTTACTAAATGCATCTCTTATTTCAGATGCATTTTCTGCAGAAACGTTATCTTTAAAATAGACTGTAAGTTCTCGTCCTGTTTTCATATTCTCAGTTAAAACTAAGACATTATTTATCAATAAATAGAAAACTATGGGAATAAGTAAGCTAATAGCAATAACAGAAATAGTTAATGTAGTTCCCCGTGCATTGCGGCCAAATAACGCATTAAAACTTTTTCTGAATATACTAATTTGACCACGACATACATTTATAAAATTCAGAGTTTCTGTCATTTTAAATTACCAAATCTGATATAACTTTGCCATACTGAAGTTCTATACTTCTCTTATGAGAAGAAGCAACCAAATCCAAATCATGTGTTGCCATTACTACAGTCATTCCATCACTATTTAATTCTAAAAATAATGACATTATTTCTTGAGATAAAGCGTAATCTAAGTTACCTGTTGGTTCATCTGCAAGCAACACTTTGGGTTTAGCTACAATTGCTCTTGCAATACCAACGCGTTGTTGTTCCCCTGCACTTAAATAAAGTGGGTATGTATTTATCTTACTTAATAAACCTACCTTTTGAAGAGCGTGTTCTACACTCATCATAGCTTCTTCCATAGTCAAATTTTTTATAAGCAAAGGTAAAGCAACATTTTCAGCAACAGTCTTATTCATCATTAATTTATGATCTTGAAAAATCATTCCAATTAAACGTCTGTAATAAGGAAGCTGAGATTTTGATAAACGAGTAATATTATTACCTCCAAAATACACAGTTCCTGCTGTTACTTTTTCCATTCCAGAAATAATACGTAAAACGGTACTTTTACCTGCACCAGAGTGGCCAGTTAAAAATACCATTTCACCTTCTGCAATTTTTAATGAAACATTTTCTAAAGCACTACTTTGTCCGTGGGGATAAATTTTACTTACATTAGAAAACTCAATCATAAAAGTACCTTACCTATCTACCAAAATCGCTCATTGGTTTTATTACTTATCCATATTTTCTTCGGCAAATAAAGCTTTAATAAAATCTTCTGAATTAAATTCTCTTAAATCATCAACCCCTTCACCAATACCGATATAACGAATAGGTATTTTAAATAAGTTTGCAATGTTGAAGATTACCCCACCTTTGGCAGTACCATCTAATTTGGTAAGATTTATGCCAGTTATAGGAGTAACTTCACTAAATAATTTAGCTTGAGAAATAGCATTTTGTCCGGTACCAGCATCTAAAGTAAGCATAACTTCATGAGGAGCTGTTTCGTCTATCTTTTTCATTACTCGGACAATCTTACGAAGTTCTTCCATTAGGTTTGCTTTATTTTGTAATCTCCCTGCTGTATCAGCAATGAGTACATCGTATCCTTTTGCCTTAGCAGAATTTAATGCATCATAAATAACAGAAGCACTGTCAGCTCCTGTATCTTGCGCAACAACAGGAATATTATTTCTTTGGCCCCAAACCTTTAATTGGTCAACAGCAGCAGCTCTAAAGGTGTCACCTGCAGCCAACATAACTTTTAAACCTTTATTAGAAAAAACTTTTGCAAGTTTTCCGATAGTTGTAGTCTTACCAACACCATTAACACCAACCATCAAAATTACAAAAGGTTTCTTAGTAGTATCTATAACTAATGGAGCAGAAACTTCATTTAAAATTTCCTTTAATTCTGATGTTAATTTTTCAGTTAAAGCATTAGCATCCTTTAATTCTTTTAATTTAGCTTCTTTGGTTAGCTTGTCTAACAACTTATTAGTTGTTTCATAACCGACATCAGCTGTTAATAATGCAGTTTCAAGATCTTCAAACAATTCATCATCTATTTGTCTTCCCTTGAATAAAGCAACTATTCCAAGCCCTACATTATCGCGAGTATTTTTAAGTCCCGCCCATAAACGTTTAAATAAATGAGGCTTGCTTTGTGGTTCTGGAATCTTTTCTTCTTGCGAAGTTAACTCAACATCATCAGTCTTTAATTTTTCAGATTCTAATACTTGGTCATTATTAACTTCTGTAACTGTAGATTCTTCTTTTGTTGCTAATTCTTCTGATGCAACAACTTCATTATTATCCTTAGAAGCTGAACTAGTATGTTCATCTTCTTTGATATCATTTAAAGAAGTTTCTTGTGATGGTAAAACAGCTTCTTTATTAACTGTTTCTTCTAATAATTCTTTTACTTCTTGTTGTTCTGATTGTAACTCTTCTTTGTTTTCTTGTTGTTCAACATTATCTTTACGTTTAAACCAAGAAAAAAATCCTTTTTTTGACATATTTTGTTCTCAACTTTATACTCATTTTTTACAAACTGATACTATACCAAAAACTGACAATCATCGCAAAATCAGTATAAAATCACCCATAAAAATTTAACATATATTAAATTTTGCATACTAACCTTTATTTCATAAAGAAATAATTAAGAATATCAATAAAATATCTCTTTTAAAAAACATTGGTTATAATATACAGTCACCACTTTTATATTTAGGATTCAAAATGATTCAAAGAGTAAAATCATCACCCCAAAAATCAATCGGAAGCGTAAGAATCATTAGTGGATTACACAAAGGCAGAAAACTTCCTGTTTTAAATAAAGAAGGTTTAAGACCAACAACAGACCGAGTTAAAGAAACACTTTTTAATTGGCTAATGTTTGATATTAGAGATAGCCTGTGTCTTGATTTGTTTGCGGGTAGTGGAAGTCTAGGCTTTGAAGCTTATTCTCGTGGTGCAAAAAACGTAACCATGTGTGAATTAGAAAAAGAAACCTATAATTCACTATTAAACTGTAAAAAATTATTAGGAAATCCTAGTAATTTAGATATAAAAAATTGCGATAGCTTAAAGTTTTTAAAAACAAACTCTGTAAAATATGATGTTATATTCTTAGATCCTCCTTTTAGAAAGGATATATTACAAGAAGTATTTCCTTTACTTACTGAGTTCGCTACACATAAAGACACTTTAGTTTATGTAGAACAAGAAATAGAAAACGAACTCATTACGCCTCCAAGCTCTTTTGAACTATATAAAGAAGGCAAAGCAGGTCAAGTTTGTTATAAATTGTATAAAGTAAACATGTAAGAGATAGAGGCTATTATGAAATTATTTCTAAATTCTTTAGGACTTATTTTTGCTTTAGGAATTTGGTTAGGTTCTGGATATTTTTACTTTATATATGATTCTAATTTTAAAATAAAAATTAGCATTGTCATTATCATAACAATGTTACTTTTTCTTAATACAATTGTTTGTATTGCACTTAAATTTGCATCACAAGATGTAGTAAAACTTACCAAAATAGACTACATTCTTACATTTTTCTTTGGTATTTTTGGTTGTTTCTCTGCTAGAAATAAAATCTTGGAAAAAAGTTTAGAACAAGCTAAAAATAAATCATCTGAACAAGTTTAATTTTCTATACAGTACATTCCATAAATAATGTTGGTAACTTACTAATATATTCTTTTAATAGTTAAACCAACATTATTTGTCTAAGATATCTAAGCGCTAAGTTCAACATTTAATCTATTAAATTTTTCAATAGCTAACAGTTGCGCCTTTTTTAATTGGGTTGAAGTTAAGTTTTTTATTAAAAAATCTCTTAAATTTCTTATATCTATAGCGTTATTATTTTCCGATAAAGCTAAAACACTCCAAACATATGCATCCAAGTAACTTTGTTGTACTCCATCTCCATCTTTGTATAACAAAGCAAGATAATATTGAGCTTCTTTATCGTTATTTTGAGCAGCCGTAGAAAATAAATCATAAGCGGTTACCAAATTTTGTTCTACATCTTCACCTTTATAAAACATTTTTCCAAGCATGGTGGTTGCTTTAATATGATTTAAACTTGCGGCTTTTTGACAATAATTTATAGCTTTAGAAATATTTTTTTGAATAATTTTACCTTCTTTATAAGCTGAAGCTAAGAAATATAAAGCATTAGTATTATTTTCTTCTGCTGCTTTGGTCATTAAATTTATGCCTGTATTAAAGTCAGCAATAGAAAACATTCCGTCTATATGCATCTTAGCTAAACGATAATAGCACTCATAATTATTTTGTTGTACACCTTTGGTTAACCATCTTGCAGCTTCCTCACAATCTGAACTAAAAGGTTCTGCCCCACTTAATAAGATGTTAGTAATTAAGTTATAAGCATCTGAATAATTAGAATAAGCTAGTAATCTATAATAATATAAAGCTTTTGATTGAGAACCAACTACACCTTCGCCTTTTTCGTAAATTTGTCCTAAAGCGAGATATGATAAGTAGTATCCTTTATTAGCTGATTTTTCGAAATATTCTAAAGCTTTTTTATAATTAACTAATGTTCCTAATCCTTGTTTATAGCATAAGCCAACTTTATATAAAGCTTCTGAATTATTATATTTTGCAGCAGCCATAAAACGCTTCAATGCAACTTGATAATTTCGAGAAACATATTTACCTTCAAAATAAAAATTACCTAATTTAATTAAAGCTTCTGTGTGTTTATGTAATGCAGCCTTTTCTAGCAACTTCAAACCAAGTGTAATATTAGTTTCTACACCATCGCCTTTTAAATAGCAATTAGCTAGCTCATACATTGAGTTTACTTTTCCTTCCTTGGCAAACTGTTCGAGCATTTGCATTGCTTCATTTAAATTATCAACTTTAAAAGTATCACGATATAAATTTATTAACTCAATTAAGGCATTCTCATTCTTTTGCTTTGTTGCTTTTTTTAAATAATCTTCTGCTATTTCAAAATTAGGTTCTACACCTATACCTTTTTTATAAATAATACCTAATTGATACAAAGCTAGAGAATAATTTTTTTCGGCACTTTTTATTAAGAATTCTAGAGCTTTAGATTCATTTTTCTGACCTATCCTACCTTCAAGATACATCATTCCAAGCTGATACATTGCTTCTACACTTCCACTTAATGCAGCAGAAATATACCATTCTTTAGCTTGTTCTAAATTTGGTTCGATTAAAGCACCTTCATTATAGAGTTCTGCCATTTGAAACTGAGCATTTAAGTTTCCATTTGTGGCAGCTTTTTTACACCAATATACATATTTAGTGTCGTCTTTATGAACACCTAAGCCATTTTTATACATATTAGCAACAATAAATTCAGCTTCATCTAAGCCTCCAATTGCAGCTTGTAATAAGTAGTCAAAAGCTAAAGAATATTTATCAACATATGAATCATTATTTGACTCTTGCCATTTAGCCGAAATCTGCTCTTTGTTTATGGAGTTTTCTGTTTTTAAATCCGCTAGATGCTTTAAAATCTTTCCATACTCACAAAGCGATTTTAAGTGCCCACTATCAGATGCTTTTCTTAACCAATATTTAGCTCTTTTTTCAGCGTCTTCGTTCTTTTCTTTTAGACATAATTTAGCAAATTTATATTGAGCATCAGTGTTGCCCATGCATGCTGCTTTATAATAATAAAAAGCAGCTTTATCAACAAATTTAGGTACTCCTGAACCTGAATAATAAATATCAGCAAGTAAATAAATTGCTTCTACTATATTATGTTTGGCAGCTTCATCTAGTAGTGAAACACCTTCTATAAAATTATTTTGCTCTATAAAAATTTTACCAAGTTCATATGAAGCTTCAAATGAACCCAATTGAACAGCTTGATTTAGATATTTTTTTGTTAATTCATCATTATGTTCTAATACATCGCCATCATGGTGTAAATTTGCCAACAAAATCATCGCATTAACACTTTGTTGCTTTATTTTATTTAATAATTTAACACCTTCATTAGGATTATATAAATCATATTTCTTTGAAAGATATATTTTGGCTAATTCTAAAATAGCAGGGATATTCCCTAATTCAGCCGCTCTCTCAAACCATAAAGACGCTTTTAATACATCCTTGTCAAAATATTTTCCAACTAAATATAATCTCCCCAATTCATATTGGGCATTGATATTACCTTTTTGCGCTGCTCTTTCTAACCAAAAATAACCAATATTTTTATCACCTTTATAATATGGAGTTAAAATATAATTCGCAAAGTCATACATTGCGACGTTCTCTCCACTCATTGCAAGGTTATAGAGCTTATTAACTTCTTCTTCATTATATTTTTGATTAAACTCTAATTCTGAATCAGAATTCTCATTAGTCCAATAAAAATGCACATCTTTATTTTCATATTGTCTTATTTTATATAAAGCAGGCATAAATCCTAAAGAACTACTTTTTTCTAATAAATTTTTAGGATCTTCTTCATATAGAACTTCACCAAGATTATCAGATAAAATATTTCCCAACAAAAATAGTGCTTCAGAATTATTTTGTTTTACAAGTTTTTCTAACAAAAGAATAGCTTTAACAAAATCACCTTTCGTACAACATTCTAGTACGCTATCAATGATTATTCCTTCATCTTCTTCTGATGTAAATTCCATTCTCATACCTTAAAAACTTAAATAAAACTCTTATATATACAGAGTTTAAACATAAAAAAAACTTTGAGCCACTTTTTTTTATTTTTAAATTTTTAAAAGTTAACAATGCTAAAAATTTGAATGAATTTAGAAGATTTTTAGTAGTTCTTTTAACAAAAAAAAACGACCACAATAATCATTTTGATAATTGTGGTCGTTATGTTCTAAGCTTGTTTAAACAATAAAATATTGTCTATATTATTTGCTAACTACTGAAATTCTTTCATTAATATGATTTCCAGAGATAATCTCATCAACCAAAGCTATTGCATATCTGCATAGCTAATTGTACTTTCACCCTTACTGTTTAAGGTAAATTCTTCACCTGCCAAAGTATACTCACCACTTCTTTCACCTTCTGCTTGGAAGTCTGCAGCTGGAGAAATATACGTCCACTTAAGATTCTTACTATTTCTTAAGAATTTTAACGCATCACCATGTGCGTGAGATATTGGTAACCAAGCTTGTGGAAAATTCTTATCCATATCCACAGTTACAGTGTGTTCAGGATTTACATATAAACTTCCAGCTCCTCCAACCACTAAAACTCTTGTGTTAGAACCTTCAAGAAGTGTTGCAAGATGTTTAACAACAGCAGGAACTACTCCCACAGTGTCAGCTGTCCAACCGCCTACTGCATCAACAACAACATCAAAACCTTCAAGATCAGCTTTAGTTATATCCAAAATATCTTTATGAACAAAAGTTGTTGCTTTTGAAGTATTTTCACTTCTTGCAAATGCTGTAACATCAAGATTTCTTTCAAGTGCTTCTGCAATTATTTTTTTTGCAGCCTTACCGTTTGCTGCTAATACTGCTACTTTCATTATTATATCTTCATTATTATATCTCCATAATTAAAACTTCTAACTAACTTACTTGTTGTAATCTTTATGGTTACAATTATAATACATTTAGATGTAATG
>ADGC01010543.1_pt1 | contig 10221 bp, 7 predicted proteins | sample 268048 | NCBI WGS metagenome assembly ADGC01 (sample SAMN02954255, study PRJNA42359) | wallaby gut metagenome | biome: terrestrial; feature: wallaby; material: gut; isolation source: foregut contents of Macropus eugenii | host: Notamacropus eugenii | place: Australia
GTGATTGGGATATGGAAGTAAACACAACTGATCCAAAGTTCTACAAGTGGACACAGTGGATCTTTGTACAGATGTTTAAAAAGGGTCTTGCTTACGAGAAGCAGATGCCGATCAACTGGTGTCCGTCATGTAAGACAGGTCTTGCAAACGAAGAGGTTGTTAACGGAAAGTGCGAACGCTGCGGTTCCGACGTAACAAAGAAAAATCTTCGTCAGTGGATGTTAAAAATCACAGCATACGCAGATCGTCTTTTAGATGATCTTGATACACTTGACTGGCCGGAAAAGGTTAAGAAGATGCAGTCTGACTGGATCGGCAGAAGCTATGGTGCAGAGGTTAACTTCAAGATTGAAAATATGGATGAGTCCATTACGGTTTACACAACAAGACCGGATACTCTTCATGGAGCAACCTTTATGGTTCTTGCTCCGGAGCACACCCTTGCAAAGGAACTTGCAACCGAAGAGCAGAAGGCTGCAGTAGAGGATTATATCTATCAGACATCCCTTCGTTCTTCCGTTGATCGTATGCAGGGTAAGGAAAAGACCGGCGTATTTACCGGTTCCTATGCGATCAACCCGTTAAACGGAGCAAAGGTTCCGATCTGGCTTTCCGATTATGTACTTGCAGATTACGGTACCGGTGCGATCATGTGCGTACCTGCCCATGATGACCGTGACTTTGAATTTGCAAAGAAGTTTGATCTTCCGATCATTCAGGTAATTGCAAAGGACGGCAAGGAAATTGAGAACATGACTGAGGCTTATACAGAAGCTGCAGGTACCATGATCAATTCCGGTGACTGGAACGGTATGGAGTCATCTGTATTAAAGCAGGAAGCTCCGGCTATGATCGAAAAGATGGGCTTCGGAAAGAAGACAACAAATTATAAGTTAAGAGATTGGGTATTCTCAAGACAGAGATACTGGGGTGAGCCGATTCCGATCGTTCACTGTCCGGATTGCGGTGCTGTTCCGGTTCCGGAAGATCAGCTGCCGCTTCTCCTTCCTGAGGTAGAGTCATACGAACCAACCGGTACCGGTGAGTCTCCGCTTGCAGCTATCGATTCCTGGGTTAACACAACATGTCCTTGCTGTGGAAAGCCGGCTAAGAGAGAGACTAATACCATGCCGCAGTGGGCAGGTTCTTCATGGTATTTCCTCCGTTACGTTGATAACAAGAATGATGAAGAGCTTGTATCAAAGGAAAAGGCTGATAAGTACCTTCCGGTTGATATGTATGTCGGCGGAGTAGAGCATGCCGTTCTTCATCTCTTATATGCAAGATTCTATACAAAATTCCTGCATGATATCGGCGTTGTTGATTTTGATGAACCGTTCAAGAAGCTGTTTAACCAGGGTATGATCAACGGTAAGAACGGCATCAAGATGTCAAAGTCAAAGGGAAATGTCGTATCACCGGATGATCTTGTAAGAGATTACGGCTGCGATTCCTTACGTCTGTATGAGCTTTTCGTCGGACCGCCGGAACTGGATTCCGAGTGGGATGACAGAGGTATCGACGGTATCTATCGTTTCATCACAAGATTCTGGAATGTCGTTCAGGAGAATAAGGACCGTAACGTTGCGGAAACAAAGGAACTTGTTAAGCTCAGAAACTGTCTTGTACATGATATTACAACACGTCTTGAGTCATTCAGCTTAAATACCGTTATTTCAGGTTTCATGGAATATAACAACAAGCTTGTTGCACTTACACAGAAGGACGGTGTTGATAAGGCAACATTAGAGGCATTCGTTCAGCTGCTTGCACCGTTTGCTCCTCATATTTCCGAGGAACTGTGGCAGCAGCTTGGCCACGGGGAAAGTGTTTTCGAATGCGGATGGCCGACATATGATGAGAAGCTGATGGAAGATGATACACTTCAGATTCCGGTTCAGTTAAACGGTAAAAAGGGTGCCGTTGTGGAACTTCCGAAAGATGTTTCTTCTGAGGATGCGATCAAAGCCGGTAAGGAAGCAATTGCTGCACGTCTTGAGGGTAAAAATATCATTAAAGAAATTTATGTTCCGGGACGTATCATCAATATTGTTGCGAAATAATCTGTTTTATCAGGTGGAACGATCAGACGGGAGCTTTCTCCCGTCTGATTTAAAAGGAAAAGAAAGGGCAGGAATTAACATGAGCAAAATTCAGATGACAACACCGCTCGTTGAAATGGACGGAGACGAAATGACCCGTATTCTCTGGAAGATGATTAAGGATGATCTGATCAATCCGTTTATTGATCTGAAGTCAGAGTATTATGATCTTGGTCTGGAATACAGAAATGAAACAAATGATCAGGTTACCATTGATTCTGCAGAAGCTACCAAAAAATACGGTGTTGCTGTTAAGTGTGCAACGATCACTCCGAATGCTGCACGTATGGAAGAATATGACCTCAAGGAAATGTGGAAAAGTCCAAACGGTACGATCCGAGCAATTTTAGACGGTACTGTATTCCGTGCGCCGATCCTTGTAAAAGGTATTGAACCGAACGTTAAAACATGGAAGAAGCCGATTACCATTGCAAGACATGCATACGGAGATGTTTATAAGGCTACTGAAATGAAGATTCCGGCTGCAGGCAAGGTAGAACTTGTTTATACGGCAGAGGACGGAACGGAAGAGCGTGAGCTGATCCATAACTTTACCGGAGCAGGTGTAGTGCAGGGACAGCACAATGTTGTTAATTCCATTGAAAGCTTTGCTCACAGCTGCTTTAAATATGCCCTTGATACAAAACAGGATCTGTGGTTTGCAACGAAGGACACTATTTCAAAAAAGTATGACCACACATTTAAGGATATTTTCCAGGACATTTTTGATGCTCAGTATAAGGATGCGTTTGAAACAGCCGGTATCACATATTTCTATACTTTGATCGATGATGCCGTTGCACGTGTTATGAAATCTGAAGGCGGTTATATTTGGGCATGTAAGAACTATGACGGTGATGTAATGAGCGATATGATCTCCTCCGCATTTGGTTCCCTTGCTATGATGACTTCTGTTCTTGTTTCTCCGGAAGGCTACTACGAGTACGAGGCGGCTCATGGTACGGTGCAGCGTCACTACTATCGATATCTGAAGGGGGAGGCAACTTCTACAAACCCTATCGCTACTATTTTCGCATGGACCGGTGCCTTAAGAAAGCGTGGTGAGCTGGATAACATTCCGGAGTTAATGTCATTCGCAGATGCATTAGAAACTGCATCACTTGAAACCATCGAAGGCGGCGAAATGACAGGTGACCTTGCGCTGATCACTACTCTTGAAAATCCCAAGGTTCTGAATTCTGAAGATTTTATTAAGGCAATCCGCCGTCACCTTGAGGAAAAGCTTGCATAAGCTTATACCGCTTTAAGCTGCCGGAAAGCTTATCATTTGAAAATGATAGATAAAGCCATCTGCCTGATTTACCAAGGTAAAACAAGGCGGATGGCTTTCGGTGTGTAATTAAGATGTTTATCGATTTTGAATATAGGAGCTTTTTATGATACTTTCCTGTCAAAATATAAGTAAATCTTTTGCTGATTCCGAAATATTAAGAAATGTATCCTTTCAGATTAATGAAAGAGAAAAATTTGCGATTATCGGCAGCAACGGTGCAGGTAAATCTACACTGCTTAAGATCATTATAGGTGAACTTTCGAAGGACAGCGGAAGTATTACCTTTGGAAAAGATACAAAAGCAGGTTATCTTGCGCAGTATCAGGATGATAATGCAGAGGGCAATGTTTATGATATCGTACTGGATTCCTGCTCTGAACTGATCGAAATGGAAAACAGACTCCGTGAAATGGAACAGCAGATGAGTGAGCGCACGGGAGAAAGTCTGGATGCACTGATGAATGATTACCATCTCTTTACAGAAGAGTTCGAACGCCGCGGCGGTTATACATTTCGAAGCGAGGTTACCGGTGTTTTAAAGGGTCTTGGGTTTGATGAAAGTGAATTTTCAAAAGACCTTTCGATGCTTTCCGGAGGCCAGAAGACACGAGTTTTTTTGGGAAGACTGCTTGTAAGCAAGCCTGATCTGCTCATTCTCGATGAGCCGATCAATCACCTGGATTTAAATTCTATCCAGTGGCTGGAAACTTTCTTGAATAATTATCCCGGTGCAGTAATTGTAGTAGCACATGACAGATATTTCCTTGATAAGATCGTTGACCATGTTGTGGATCTTTCCAATCATGGATGTGCTGTTTACAAGGGGAATTATACGCAATTTGCTGAACAGAAGGAACAGCGGCGCATTACGATGGAACGGGAATATGAAAATCAGCAAAAGGAGATAGCGCATCAGGAAGCGGTAATCGCAAAACTGAAACAGTTTAATCGAGAAAAATCCATAAAACGTGCCGAAAGCCGTCAGAAAATGCTGGACAAACAGGTGGTGCTCGAACGTCCTGAGGAAATTAATACAAGGATGCATCTAACACTGGAACCGGATGCGGTTTCAGGAAACGATGTATTGCGGGTTGAGGGACTTTCTAAATCATTCGAAGACAAAACTTTATTCTCCGATGTATCTTTTTTGCTGCGTCGAGGAGAAAGACTTGCGATTCTCGGTGATAACGGAACCGGTAAAACAACATTGCTTAAGATCATTAATGACAGATTATCAGCAGATTCCGGTAAAATTTCACTCGGGAGCAATGTAACGATCGGATACTATGATCAGGCACAGCAGGAACTTGATGATTCAAAAACATTGTTCGAAGAAATGTCTGATACATATCCGCGGCTGACGCAGACAAGAATCCGCAATGTGCTGGCAGCTTTTCTTTTTACCGGTGATGACGTGTTTAAAAAAATTTCTGCATTAAGCGGTGGAGAGAGAGGTCGTGTATCCCTTGCAAAGTTAATGCTTTCCGGGGCAAATTTACTGATATTGGATGAGCCTACAAACCATTTGGATATGGAGTCAAAAGAAATTTTAGAGCATGCACTAAATTCTTATACCGGTACATTGCTTTATGTTTCGCATGACAGATATTTTGTTAATCAGACTGCAACAAGAATTCTCGAATTGGAAAATGAATCATTTACCGAGTATCTCGGAAATTACGATTATTTTGTTCAAAAAAAGCAGGAGCTTTCCGCAGTATCAAATGCAGCAGAGCAATTATCTTCTGCAGTACCTGACAGCAGGGAGGAATCAAAGCTGGACTGGCAGGAACAAAAGCGTCTGGCTGCAATTGAAAAGAAACGAAAAAATCGAATCGAAGCGATCGAGGCAGAAATTGCTGAGCTTGAGGAAAAGGATGCGGCGATTGAGGAACAGTTTAATGATCCTTCGATTGCAACAAATTCTGCGAAATTAAATCAGCTTTCCGAAGAGCGGAATGAAATTCAATGCCGTCTGGAAGAACTTTTTGAAGAATGGGAAAATCTTTCTGAGTAATCACGTTAAAGATTTGACAATTTTGTTGAATTTGTATAAAATTTAACGTAGTACTTAAAAGGAGTTGTTTTATGAGTAAACCTATTTCTCAGGCGGTTATTCGCCGACTTCCACGCTATTACAGATATCTCGGGGATCTTCTCGATGAAGGTGTTGAACGTATTTCTTCCAATGATTTAAGCCGGACCATGCATGTAACTGCATCTCAGATTCGTCAGGATTTAAATAATTTCGGCGGATTTGGTCAACAGGGCTATGGATATAATGTGAAATTTCTTCATGATGAGATCGGTAAAATCTTAGGCCTCGAATCCACACATAATGTTATCGTTATCGGTGTAGGTAATCTTGGTCAGGCTATAGCAAACTATGTAAAATTTGAACGTCTTGGTTTTAAGATGATAGGATTGTTTGATGTAAATCCTGAAATAAAGGGCCATCTTGTACGTGATATTCCGGTACGTATGATGGATGAGCTGCCTGCTTTTATGGAGGAAAACACGGTAGATATTGCTGCACTTACTCTTCCTAAGGCGTATGCAGAAGAAACAGCAAAGACATTAAAGGACCTTGGAATTAAGGCAATCTGGAATTTTGCACATGTAGATCTGGAAGGCATGGGAGATGTAGTTGTTGAAAGCGTACATCTTTCCGACTCCCTTATGACCCTTTCCTATAATCTTTCCGGAAGCAACGAACGATAGGCTTTCGGTGTTCTGAATTTATTATGAAGTGTATTTTGTCGCGTAATGAAATGCAAAGGATCGATGAGAGAACGCAGGAGAAATTCTGCGTTCCTTCTCTTGTATTAATGGAACGTGCAGCATTAGCTGTCGTGAATGAAACAGAAGATCTATCAAAAGAAATCTATTCCCCAAAAGCAAAAAAGGACATTCATATTATTGCAGTATGCGGTTCCGGCAATAACGGAGGCGACGGTCTTGCCTGTGCAAGGATCCTTTTTACAAAGGGATATCGCTGCACGGTGCTGTTTGCCGGCAATATGGATCATTTAACAAAATCATCCCGTGCACAGATGGATGCGGTGAATGCCTATCAAATTCCGGTTACAACGGACACATCATGTCTTTTGGAAGCGGATATTATCATAGATGCTGTCTTTGGCATTGGGTTAAATCGTCCGTTATCTCAGCATTATATTAATCTGATCGGTTTAATGAACGCATCAGCTGCCCCGGTAATAGCTGTTGATATTCCCTCCGGCATAAATGCGGATACAGGAGCTTTATTCGGTGCGGCAGTACAATGTGAAAGAACAGTAACCTTTAATTTTTCGAAACTCGGACATGTCTTTTTCCCCGGAGCACAGTATACAGGAAAACTTATAACAGCAGATGTCGGAATCACAATACATGGCATGCAGGATAACGAGCATCCTGTAATGGCTTTAGAAAGAGAGGACCTTTCTTTATTGCCTGAGAGACCGCCCTTCGGACATAAAGGAACGTTCGGAAAGGTGTTAGTGATTGCCGGATCCACAGATATATGCGGTGCTGCAATACTTGCCGGAAAAGCAGCATTATGTGCGGGAGCGGGAATGGTTATGATCCTTACGCACGAAAATAACAGAAATGCCATATACAGTTCTTTTCCTGAAGCAATGGTAACCGTGTACAATGATGAAACAAATGATGCGGAATTAAACAATCTGATCGATCAAAAATTAGAATGGTGCGATTCTATTGTTTGCGGTCCGGGGCTGGGGATGTCTGATCGATCATATGGGATAGTTTCAAAAGCAGTTTTGACTGAAAAGCCAATGGTGCTTGATGCAGATGCATTAAATCTGATCGCTGCACATGATTTGAATCCGCATACGGATACAGGTGTAAGGATAGCGACTCCCCATGTGCTTGAAATGGCAAGGCTTCTGAAAACAGATGTTAATACCGTTACCGAGGATCGGATTAATGCTTCAAAACTTCTTTGGAAAAAATCAGGAATGATTACGGTATTAAAGGATGCCCGTACGGTAACAGTCGTTGACGAAGAACGTACATACGTAAATCTTTCGGGAAACGAAGGTATGGGAACTGCGGGAAGCGGGGATGTTCTTGCCGGAATTTTAGGTTCTCTTCTCGCACAAAAAGCAGCATGCGATGAGGCAGCCCCTCTTGGGGTGTTTTTGCACGGATATCTTGGTGACCTTGCAAAACAAAGGGTGACATCACGGGCAATGACAGCGATGTCTGTTATTGAGATGTTCCCATATTTAGAAGGAGAAATACAGAATCATGGATGACAGAACGGAAAAATCAAATTCTTTCCGCTTATTATCTTTATTCGGTAAAAAAGAAGAGAAAAAAGATCAGGAAGAAGCTTTTGAGGAAGAAATAATTTCCAAAGTAACAGAGGGACATATACAAGGCGTATTGTCCGGGAGCGAAGCGGAAATGATCCGGAATATTTTTGAGTTTGGTGATAAGGATGCCAAGGATATTATGGTGCATCGAACCAATATTGCAGCCATCGACGGAGAAACCGTCTTTTCCGAAGCACTGCATTTTATCATAGACAGTTCTTTCTCCAGATTTCCGGTTTATCTGAATGATCTCGACAATATTATAGGTATTGTTCATATCAAGGATGTATTAAAATACCTTGTGGATGGCGGTAATGTAGCACTTAAGGTGCGGGATATGGATGCTATTGTTCAGCCGGTTAAATTTGTGCCGGAAACACATTCCATCAATACATTATTTGCACAAATGCAGCAGCATAAAAATCATATGGTCATAGTTCAGGATGAGTACGGTCAGACGAGCGGTATTATTTCCATGGAAGATATTCTCGAAGAAATCGTCGGAAATATTCAGGATGAGCATGATAACGAGATGTCACCCTTTTCGGCTGTGACAAAAGACCATTTCCGAATGGAGGGACGTACTACCCTGGAAGAGGCGTCCGAGCTGCTTGGAATTGATTTTTCTGAAGAGGAAAGCGAAACTTTAAACGGATTTTTGATCACAAGACTGGGACGCATGCCGAAAGAGCATGAACAGTTTACCATTGAGTCAAACGGTTATGAGTTTCATGTTTTAGATGTAAAGTCTATGGTGATACAAAATATAGATGTAACAAAAATACCCTTGGAATAAATTTTTTTTGCCTGAGGATAAGACATATGATATAGTTAATCTATATGAAAATAATAAGGAAGGTGACAAAAAATGTCAGGACATTCAAAATTTGCAAACATAAAGCATAAAAAAGAGAAGAACGATGCTGCTAAGGGTAAGATCTTTACCATTATCGGAAGAGAAATTGCGGTAGCTGTTAAAGAAGGCGGCGCAAATCCGGAAAGCAATAGCAAGCTTCGTGATGTAATTGCTAAAGCAAAAGCGAACAACGTACCAAATGACACTATTAAAAGAGGTATCCAGAAGGCGGCAGGTGATGCTGATTCTGTTAACTTCGTTACTGCTACATACGAAGGTTATGGTCCGAGCGGTACAGCAATCATCGTACAGTGTCTTACCGACAACAAAAACCGTACTGCAGCTAATGTAAGAAACTGCTTTACAAAGGGTAAGGGAAGCATCGGTACACAGGGATGTGTTTCGTACATGTTTGATGAAAAGGGCCAGATCATCATTGATAAAACAGAAGTATCAATGGATGCTGATGATCTTATGATGCTTGCCCTTGATGCCGGAGCAGAGGATTTTAATGAAGAAGAAGACAGCTATGAGGTGTTAACAGCCCCCGCTGATTTCTCTGCAGTCAGAGAGGCACTTGAAGCAGAAGGTATTCCAATGGCAGATGCAGAGGTTACCATGATTCCTCAGACATATGTTTCATTAACAAACGAAGAAGATGTAACTTTGATCCAAAGAATCCTTGATCTGCTGGATGAGGATGATGATGTACAGAATGTATATCACAACTGGGAAGAGGAATAATACATCCGAGGAGATGAAAACGGTATTATGGTGCCATACGGTACCGGAGAGGGGTTCCCATGAAGAAAGTTTTATTTGCGGCAAGCGAATGTGTACCATTTGTTAAAACAGGAGGTCTTGCAGACGTTGTAGGAGCACTTCCCAAAGAATTTAACAATGAAGTATGGGATGTACGTGTTGTGCTTCCGAACTACACCTGTATTCCGCCGGAATTCAGAGATAACTTCACCTATGTAACAAACTTCTATATGGACTGCGGTCCTATGATCGGCAACAAGTATGTCGGCGTATTTCAGTATGAATACCAGGGAATCACTTATTACTTTATCGATAATCTGGAATACTTCGAGTGCTTCTATCCATACGGTGACACAAGAGGAGATATGGAAAAGTTTACATTCTTTGACAAGGCGGTGCTTTCCATTCTTCCGGTTATCGATTTCCAGCCCGAGCTGATCCATTGTCATGACTGGCAGACAGGTCTGATTCCTGTTTACCTTAAGACAATGTTTGCATCCAATCCGTTCTTCTGGAATATGAAGACCATTATGACTATTCATAATCTTAAGTTCCAGGGCGTATGGGATGTTAATACCCTGAAAGGTCTTTCAGGACTTCCTGATGAAGTATTTACTCCGGATAAACTTGAGTTCCATAAGTGCGGCAATATGTTAAAGGGCGGTCTTGTATATGCAGATTACATTACAACCGTGTCCAATACATATGCAAATGAGATTCAGACTCCGTTTTACGGAGAAGGTCTTGACGGACTGCTTTCCGCCAGACATTTTGATATGCAGGGAATTGTAAACGGCATTGATTACCAGTCATACAATCCCGGCAAATGATCCGCATGTATATGCAACTATGACATCGAGTCATTCA
>ADGC01006485.1_pt1 | contig 10187 bp, 13 predicted proteins | sample 268048 | NCBI WGS metagenome assembly ADGC01 (sample SAMN02954255, study PRJNA42359) | wallaby gut metagenome | biome: terrestrial; feature: wallaby; material: gut; isolation source: foregut contents of Macropus eugenii | host: Notamacropus eugenii | place: Australia
TGACTATTGGGGAACGATCCTTCAAGTCATAGGCACTAAATAATGCCGAATAGTTAACTCGCGATAGGAATTTTTTCTTCTCTGCCTACTACTACGGGAAAAGAACACCCCTCCCAAGTCTTAGGCGAAGAAAAATGCCCCGAAGTTAACCCTCAAACTTTTTTTCTCCTTGTACTATGGGAATAAGAACAACCCCCTCTGTTCCCTAATGGAAATGAGATTTGCCTTTTGGCGGTCGGAATACGATTTCTCTTAAATTTCACTGGAGGTTTGGAGTTGATTTGAGCGGATAGAAATAAAAAAACCTCCAAGTCGCAATGACTGGAGGATATGAAGTACACATCTGAATTTGCCTGGTAGATTTTTTCACTTTTTCGTGATAAAATAGAATGCAGTTGATGACGATAGTTTATGGAGGAAAAACATGGCTATTACATATAAGAAGTTATTTCATTTGTTGATTGATAGAGAAATGACACCTGCGCAGCTTCAGAAGGAAGCTGGCTACAGTGCAAATATATCCACAAGGCTCAGACGGGATCACTATGTTTCACTAGAGTCCATGGAAAAAATCTGTCGTGTGCTGAATTGCAAGGTGGACGATATTATTGAATTTGTACCGGACAAGGAGGATGAGAACGATGGCTAATTTATCGCAGGAGAAACGTCAGCGCATGCTGGCATTCCTCGAAACCATCCGTGAAGAACATAAAGACGATGATGAGGTGCTGATTGCCCTCGGAGAAATCGAAAGCGAACTAAACGCAAAGAAATACGGTCTCGTGTGGGAACGCCACGAAGAAGCCGTTGATGTACAGATGAGAGATAACATTCCCGTATTTACTGAATGCGTAGACAAAGAAATCACCACTACTACAGGCGGTGTCAATTTTCTTCTGGAAGGCGATAACCTACATAGCCTCCGATTATTGGAAAAGACCCACGCAGGCAAGATTGATGTTATCTACATAGACCCCACCGTACAATACGGGCAGCAAAGACTTCGTATATGATGACGCTTTCGTTGTAAAGGAAGACGGATATCGTCATTCTAAGTGGTTATCCTTTATGGAAGCTCGTCTACGTGTAATGCACAAATTACTTCATAATGAAAGGGGTGTTATATTCATCAGCATTGATGACAACGAACAAGCACCATTGAAATTATTATGTGACGAAATTTTCGGAATAGAATGCTTCATTACTGACGCCGTATGGCGTTCAAGTGATAATAGCAACAATAATTCCCTTAAGTTTTCAGAAGATTATAATCACACGTTGATTTACTCAAAATCACCTAAATGGCGTCCTAATTTCATTGATGACCCTAGTAAAAGAACTCACTTTAAGAATCCGGACAATGACCCTAGAGGGCCGTGGTTTGATGGCAATCCAGTTAATAATCCCGGATGGAGACCTAACCTACAGTTTGATATCGTTGCTCCAAATGGAAACATTATTCATCATCCAAAAAATGGTTGGCGTTGGTCTAGGGAAAGTATCGAAGAGAAATTACAAACTGGCGAATTGAGGTTTTCTGAAGACGGGACTAGATTAATTAGAAGAACTTACTTAAACGAGATGAAAGGCCTGACTCCGTCAAATCTATGGATTGACTTAGATATAACTTCACATACACGAAGAGCTAAAAATGAGTTAAAGAGAATCTTTCCAGAGGTTAAAGTAACAGATTTATTCAGCACTCCTAAACCTACAGCTTTGATACAGTATGTACTAAAACTAGCAGGTGACAAAGATGCTGTTGTTTTAGATTGTTTCGCTGGCTCCGGCACTACCGGTCACGCTGTATTGAAGCTCAATGCTGAAGACGGTGGAAATCGCAGATTCATTCTTTGCACCAACAACGAGAACAATATCTGTGAAGAGGTCACATACGAGCGTATCAAACGTGTCATTGAGGGCTATGGCGATACAGAAGGCATTCCTGCTAACCTGAAATATTATCGCACCGATTTTGTCTCCAAGGATTCTGATGCTCTTACTGATGAGCTACTCGACCATATCAAGGAGATGATTCAGCTGGAGCATGGCATCAAATTGGATGGTAGCCAGTATATCATGGTTCTCACCGATGAAGAGGCCGATGCACTGGAACAGCACTGGGATGAATACAAGGATGTGAAGGCTCTGTATGTTTCAAGAAATGTACTTTTCACCACAGAGCAGAACATGCTCTTTGGCGATGTGGACATCCATATTATCCCGGATGACTACTTCAAATTTGAATTACAGGAGGTGGGCGAATCATGGTAACTTCCGGATTATCGATAAAGCTGTTTGATTTTCAGGAAAAGGCCGTTATCAAGCTGATAGACCTCACTTCCAAGAAAGACAGCAAACAGACCATTATTATGAAAGCGCCGACTGGTTCCGGTAAGACCATTATCCTCATCGACTATGTGGATACCTACCTTACCAATGTCAGTGCAAATACTGCCTTTATCTGGCTTTGCCCCGGCAAGGGCAATCTTGAGGAACAGAGCCGTGAGAAAATGATGAAGTTCGCTCCGGGCAGAACAACACAGAATCTGTTCGATGCACTGCTGAATGGATTTGCACCCGGCAGCACTACATTTATCAACTGGGAGCTTGTAACCAAGCGTGGCAACACAGCCATTCGTGATAGCGAGCGTAAGAATCTCTTTGACCGCATTGCGGATGCACATCGCAGTGGTGTGGAATTTATCGTCATCATTGACGAGGAGCATTCCAACAATACCGCCAAGGCAAAGAACATCATTGATGCATTTGCGTCCAAGAACATTGTTCGTGTCAGTGCAACTGCCATTGAAAATAAGAGATATGAGTTCTTTGAAATTGATGAAGTGGACGTTATCGGCGCAGGTCTTATTACCAAGGCTCTCTACGTCAATGAAGGTGTAGCCGATAATACAGAAATCACCGATGACTATGATTATCTGCTTGACCTCTCAGATACAAAGAGAAAATCCATTGCAAGCAGATATAAGGAAATCGGTAAAAATATCCGTCCTCTCGTGCTGATTCAATTTCCTAACGGACAGCCTGAAACAATCACAGCTGTGGAGCAAAAACTGGAGTCTATGGGATATACCTATGACAACGGTATGGTCAGCAAGTGGATGAGTGAGGATAAAAAAGACTTGCCGGACAATCTGACCGAGAATGATGCTATCCCTGTGTTCCTTCTTATGAAACAGGCCATCAGCACCGGCTGGGACTGCCCTCGTGCCAAAATTCTCGTCAAGCTGCGTGAAGGCATGAGCGAGAGCTTTGAGATTCAGACCATCGGCCGCATTCGCCGTATGCCAGAAGCAAAGCACTATGAAGATGACCTACTGGACTTCTGCTATGTTTACACTTTCGATGAAAAATACAAGGCCGGCCTTCTCTCCAATATGGATAAGGCCTATGAGACTCGCAGATTGTTCCTTAAAGAAAAGTGTAAAACCTTCACCTTGGAAAAGGAAATCCGCGACTTGGATGTCGGCAGCTTAGGTGAGCGTAATGTTCTCAATAAAATCTACGATGCTCTGGTGAAGAAATATAATCTGTCCACAAGCACCGCTGATAACAAGCTCCGTTTTATGGCAGCAGGCTATCAGTTCGGTGATGAGATTATAGGCCACGCTCTTTATGGCGAATATGTCCGCACCGATATGGTCGCTGAGAGTACCACCTACTACACCACTCGCAAGCGTGTGAATACCCACAAGCATGGTATCGAACTTCTGCACTCCGTGGATGCAATCAAGAGCACCATCGGCATGCAGACCGCCAAGGTGAAAACCATACTGGAGCGTCTGTTCCGTAGAGGTGGTTCTTCCTATAAGAAGCTGTTGCTACTGGATACCGCAGAATTTTACGCATTTATCATCAATAATGAGCACCGGCTCAAGGAGGAATTCCGTGAGGTCACTGCCGGAATGTATCAGCAGATGACAATGCCGGTCAATCCGAAGAAATCAATATTCCATATCCCGGAACAGGACTTCTACAAGTATGACCCCGGTGTGAAGAACGAGGTAGAATATCTGACCAATGCTTACCACGAGTATACTTCTGGTTATGCCACAAGCCTTGTCCGCAGTACGTCTGAAATGCTCTTTGAGCAGTATTGCGAAAGCTGTGATGACATCGAATGGGTATACAAGAATGGCGATACCGGTCAGCAGTATTTCTCTATTGTGTACATGGACGGCATTCAGAATCAGTGGCTGTTCTATGCCGATTATATCGTTATGAAGAAAGATGGCACCGTTTGGGTTATCGAGACCAAGGGCGGCGAGTCCAAGGGCAAGGACAAGAACATCGACATTCAGATTGAGAACAAATTCAACGCATTTAAGAAGTATGCCGAGGCGCATTCCCTCCACTGGGGATTCGTCCGAGACAAAGACAATCAACTTTATATCAACAATACAGAATTCGCTCATGATATGGCGGATGACCACTGGGTGCCACTATCACAGGAATTCTAAATTGACCTGATTATTCAACTGTAAGGGTAGCGAAATTATCTTCGCTGCCCTTTTTCTATGCCCATGCTCATTGTTGCACTGAAAGGAGGTGATGCCCATATGATACTAAAATTCAGGAAAGGAGGTGCCAGCAATGCCAATTATCATAACAGTGGCTGATGCCATTCACTGGCAGCATTCTTAAATGGCCAAAAAGCTAGACGCTCAAAAAATCGAGCAAGCTCGTCATCACAGTGAACACAACAATGCACGAGATGAAGAAAAGCATCGTATTCGTGAAACCATCAACAAAAATCGCAAAGGTGAACGAAAGGTTACTGTGATTACGCCAGAGCGCAAGCAATATGCTGCACAGGAAGCAGCAAAGCTAAGGGTAGCTGCCTATTGCCGTGTCAGCACGCAGGAGGAAGCACAGGTCGGAAGTTTTGAAATGCAGATTCAGCATTTTACGTCTGTTATTGAAGCGAATCCACAATACGAGATGGTGAAAATCTACACAGATGAGGGAATCTCCGGCACTTCCATCGATAAGAGAAAAGGCTTCCTTGAAATGATAGACAATGCCAAGGCCGGAAATATTGACCTTATTCTCACCAAGAGCATCAGCCGCTTCGGTAGAAATATTGTAGATATCCTGACCACTCTCCAAGAGCTAAATGACCTACCACACCCGGTGGCAGTCATGTTTGAGCAGGAAGGCATCAATACAAGTCATGGAGGCAACAAGCTCATCATCTCTATTCTGTCTGCACTGGCAGAACTGGAAAGCCAGCAAAAGAGCCTTGCTATCAAGGAAGGTATCCGCTACCGCATGCAGGAAGGCCTATACAAATATTCTGTGCATAACACCTTGGGTTATTACCGAGACTACACAGGCAGAGTCAAAATAGAGCCTGCGGAAGCAGAAATCGTCATTTATATCTATGACAGCTTTATAGAAGGTGCTTCCTATCAAGATATCGCTGACGCACTCACCGAACAAGGTATTCGCTCTCCCAAGGGAAAGGACAACTGGTCTGTCAGCACAATACGCAATATCCTCAAAAATGAGAAATATTGTGGCGATGTGCTATATCAGAAAACCTATACAAAGGATTTCCTGACTCACAAATCAGTCGTCAACCGTGATGTACTGACACAGTGGCATTGGGAGAATGACCACCCGGCCATTATCAAACGTGATATGTGGCTCAAGGTGCAATCTATGATTGAATCTGGCGCCGGCCGAAACAGAAAGAAAAATGTGGATGCTATGAAGAAAAAATTCGTAGTTTCCCGTGTGAAATCTGGCTCTCTACGAGGTTTCATCCTTATTGACACTGAATGGAGCAAGTCAGAAAGAGACCAAGTATTAAAAATGATAAATGAAGACTACAGCAATGAACTGTAGCAGAAAGGAACACAAAATGGCTATTAATTTTTCAAACGTAAACTTAGAGGTTATCGATATCAGCGTCAACGCAACACCGGATTTATTCGTAAATCAGAACGGCGTCACCTTCTCCAAGCGTGTACTGGAGGACATGGGCTATCCCCAGAATGTGCAGTACTGCATCGATGCAGAGCAGCACGTTTTCGCTATCCGTGCTTGCAAGAGCAATGAAGCCAAAGCCACTGCCTTCTCCAAACCGAGAGGTGAACAGAATACCACACTCAGTACATCAAATAAGAACATTAAGGATATCATGGCACAGCTGATTCCGGATTATGACGCCAAAACCCGTTATAAAGTTACCGGCTACTATGATGCTGAGAACCGTGTCATGTATTACGATATGTCCGAAGCAGAGGTGTCCAACTTCAGAGCACCAAGAGGATAATTACTAGCTCAATAAGACAAAGCGACCACAGCTGCTATCAACTGTGGTCGTGATGCCTTAATTGTACGCATTCAGAAGAATGGAGAGTGCTATTTCCGCCTCTTTGCCTGTAGGCTCAATATCCCAGCCTCTGTCATAGTTAGCAATCCACTCTCCATTCAGTTTTAAGCTCAGCTTGGAAATCCTGCCTCCATTGATGCCGTACTCCTCACTTGGCTCATCAAAATGCTTTACCCAGAAATGGATGATATGATTCGAGCCGTCTTCCTGTGGAATACCAATCGTACCTTCTCTCCACATATTACTCTTCCCACCCTTCCGGTTCATCCAGCTCTTCTTCCGGATAATCGAAGCATCCTCCATTTAGGAAGTACTCCTCTAGCTTACTGCGGATAATCAAATACCTATTTCCTGCATATAAGGCAAAATCGCCTTTATTCTCCTCAGCCATTCTCCTCAACTTTTTCTGCCCGATGCTGAAATATGGAGCTGCCTCCTTAATCGTCAGCATGAACTTATCCTTTGTCTCCATGTATGACACCTCATTTCTTGAAATTAGCCAATACGGCCTATGTCATACATCACTCTGTGTACCACAAAAGTCAAGTAAAAAGAGCCTCTGCCGAAAAGGCAAAAGCTCCTTGGTTTTTACTTATCTCTATTGATGATACCTTCTATATCTCGTCCGCCGTAGATGATTCGTGCAACTGTAACAGTGCCTGCTTCGTCATCCACCAGATAATAGACATTGAAATTGTCTACCGGCAGCTGATGCATTTGCATGGTTTTCCACGGTTCCCAGTCAACCAATGCATATCGGGCAGGCATAAAATCGAGTGAACGGACTTCCTTGCGAATGCGACCAATCTGTCCTGCTGCAATCTCTGGAGCAAGCAGTTCCTCTGCAATATAGGTGTATATTTCTCGTAAATCGTCTAATGCGTCAGTGGAATACTGAACAGTGTAGCTGTCCATCATATGCCGAATTCCCTTGCCAGTACTGCATCAACCTCATCTGCGGAAACCACCTTTCCTGCCTTAATGGAATCAACGCCTTTCTGAAGCTCTGCATCAAGCTGTTCTCTGGTCATTGCACCAACAGCCTGCGGCTTAGAAGACGGAAGACGCAGGTCGAAAGGAATTCCCTTATTCAATACAATCTGGCTATAAAGCATCTGTATTGCACTGGACGGAGAGATGCCAAGCTGGGAAAGAATCCCTTCAGCATTTTCTTTCAAATTGGTATCGATTCTTGCATAAACTGCAGATGTGTTTGCCATGCTATCGCCTCCTACTTTTTTCTTTATTATATCCGATTCATATTGCAAATGCAAGCGATTGCAAGCAAATATCAGTGACGTGCAGACTATCTCGTCCGTTAGTAGTATATTTAGTAGTAATTAGGTTTTATGCCACAATATCTTGCGGTAGTTTGCCCGAAAACTGGCGATTCAGAAGGTCAACGCAACTGGAGTGCCGTGGCACACGAAAAGTACACGAATCATAAAATTATACCTCCGAAATATATCAATTTTGCGCCGATTTGCGGCACTTTGCGCCTGGATTTCCGGTTATGAAAATCGGGCCGAAAATCTACATAAAACGCAATATTGTCCAAACAAACGCAAGATGTATCTTTGAAACGTAGTCAAATCGTAGTCTGTCGTTTTTTGCCAAAAGGGTTCACTTGAACCCTTTTCATGGCATTTAACGTTAAATAGTGAACCCTGCCAATGCGGAAGCCCGCATAGATACTGCATTTGTAGGGTGGGTTCATCGTTAAATAATGCACCCCAAAAAAGGGTTCATCGTTAAATGGTATGGCTGTAGGAACAGCCGCATTTGCCTCGACAAATTGGAATTTATCAGTCTGGTGAATTTCTTTATACGCACAGCTCAGCAGATGAATACAGAGTCACATTACCGCTCATAAGAATTCTATCATCTAACTGCTTACAATAAAGAACGCCACCTCTTGAGGATGCCTGATAGCAAACAATAGTATCCTTTTTGAGCGCATTTACCCAGTACGGAACAACGTGACAATGACCGGAACCGCACACAGGATCTTCTGTTACATTTAACTTTGGAGCAAAAGAGCGAGTAATGCTGTCATATTCTTTTCCCTTGCCAGTTATGTGCAAGAGTAACCCATCAAGTTCCTTTACTTTATCTATTTGTATGTTCGCATTTTTGATATCAAAGTCTTCTGGCATAACACATAAGAGATCTCGCGCCATATATGCTTCAAGAGGTCTACCACCTATGGCTTCTTCCATCTCGTCAGATACAGTAACTGCTTTTAGATCATAAGCCGGAAAACTCATTTCATAGAGTTCTCCTTTTTTTACGACTGTTAAATCTCCGCTCATCGTACTGAATGTCAGCTGTTCTACTCCTTTATCGTAATAATTAAAGATTACATAGGCCGTTCCCAGCGTTGCATGCCCACATAAATCTATTTCTCCGCCTGGTGTAAACCAACGCAATTTATACTTCGCACCGTCTTTTACTGCAAAAGCAGTTTCAGATAAATTGTTTTCTCTTGTAATCAGCATCATCAATTCATCTGAAATCCACTGCTCCATAACACATACAGCAGCTGGGTTGCCTCCAAATACCTTATCTGTAAATGCATCTACTACATACTGCTTCATAAAATATCCTCTTCTATTAAAATTCCGATCTGTATGGCTGTTCCAATCCAACTGAAGAATTAAAAGTTATTGCTTTATTGCCTTTAACAAAAACGCCATGTTCTTTCCCAAATTTTCTACAGTTCTCATTGCCTCTTCATCCTTTTCTACATCACCTGGCATCTGTCCAATAGCGATATTCCAATAGGATGAACCAACGACATACATTTCATGATTCAAAAAGAAATGATTCATTGTGTCCATTGTTTGTAAAGCACCTGTTCTTCTCTGAACTGAAATTGAAGCACCTATCTTGTGCGTCATTAACCCCACATTCATATCACATACAACCGCAGCCCTTTCAATGAGTGCCTGCATGTTTGCTGAAACGTTTGCTGAATATGATGGTGAGCCAAGAATAATTCCATCTGCCTCTTTCATTTTTTCAAAAATTTCTCTAAAGTTATCATTTCTATTAACGCAGTTTTCTTTACCACCACAAGCCCAGCAAGCTTTACATCCGTTAATCTGCGTTCCCGCAAGTTCAATCAACTCTGTTTCAATACTTTCTTTGTTAAGCTCTTCAAAGGCTTTATTTATCAATATTGTAGTATTACCATTATTTCTTGCGCTACCATTAATCGCAATTACCTTCATCTCGTCTGTCCTCCAAATTTCAATCTGTCAACGAGTTCTCATCTTCCACATCAATTGGAATCTGTTTATTACCTCAAAATTTCTATTTATCTATGCACGACCACCGTCAACATCACCAGATCTTCCTCCCCGGTATTGATGATACTGTGTTCGGATCCCTGCGGGCAGATATGGCAGACTCCTGCTTCCAGCACTTCTTCCACTCCATCACAGATTGCTTTCCCTTTTCCGGACAGGATGTAATTGATATCGTCACCGGATTCCTGCCGGTGCATGCCGATGGAACCGCCCGGATGAATTCTGGTCGGAATGATCTTTCCCTTATCGCTCATAAACATCTTTGCTGACATTGTACCGGTTCCGCCGTTCATGCCAGGGATTGTGCGCTCTTCCTGTTCATTGAAATTGATGATCATATATTCCTTAATCCTTAATAGTACTGTTTGTTGTGTTGGTACACGCAAGCAAAGAAACTCCGTCCGGTTCAAATTTCATTTCCAGATTCCATGTTTCAAGCCCAGCTTTAATTGCTGCGTCAAATGTAGATTTTACTTCTTCATAATTGGTACTCTTTACATGAGCTTTTCGGTCTG
>ADGC01002861.1_pt1 | contig 10172 bp, 8 predicted proteins | sample 268048 | NCBI WGS metagenome assembly ADGC01 (sample SAMN02954255, study PRJNA42359) | wallaby gut metagenome | biome: terrestrial; feature: wallaby; material: gut; isolation source: foregut contents of Macropus eugenii | host: Notamacropus eugenii | place: Australia
TGCATCTGTACAATCCCACCTTGCCACTTGGTGATCCGCCACCATTTTGACTTCCCCCAGCAGCAAAATGCTGTGCACTAATGCTAATCCCGCCATAGACCGTGATGTGCGCACCATCTTCCATAGTCAAAGTACGAAACGCCGTCGGTTTTGTATAACTTCGTGTACTAACAGGTGTTGTGGTATACATCGTACCTGCCTCGTCAAATGGAATAAGGAGTGTAATACCACTAGGAATAATATAATCACCTGTAGGAAGAATTCCATCTTCAACAAGTGTTATCTTGTTGGAATCCTTTGCTTGTGCATAAGCAACAGCTTCATTCAAATCAGCGAACCGCGAACCTGCCGTCTCAAATGTTGGCAATGTGTCAGAAACAAATAATGCCGTTATACTCTGATCAGATTCAAGAAGCAAAGTGGTTGATGCATTACTTCCCAGGTAACTTCCAGTAGTCTCACTATACCAGGACAAAAATTTGTAACCACTTGCAGGCGTTGCCGCTAATGAATAAGCCTTCGTAGATAGCTGCGTATAAGAAACGTCTGAACTAATTGTTTCTCCATCAACTGTAAAACTTCCATTTTCAGCGGGTTTAAAAGTTGTCGTCACTTCTTTCTCAACTACCAAGCTAATGTTACTGATAGAGATTGAAGAGGTATAGCTTCCTGTTTGTGTTGTAATACTAATGGAAACGACATCTTCTGATTCCACATTTTTCTCAAAATGACCATCTTCTGTAACGCTTGTTCCATCAATATTAATAGAACCCCCGTTTAATGTCAGCGAATAGTCAAACGATAGCAGGGCCTCTTCTGTCCTGCTATTTGTCAGTGTTAATGCACCTGAACCAGCACTGTCTCCACATCCGCTTGAACCAGTGGCTGATCCAGTAATACCTGTTCCGCTTGAGCTCCAAGTTCCACCATCATACTGTGCAGTTAAGCCATCAACTGTTAAGTCACTCAAATTTGTAGCTGCATACGCGGTCAAACTAACCGATGGCATAACAGAAAGTATCATCATCACAACTAATGTCATGGATACTAACCGTTTCATAATTTGTTTGATCATTTCATTTTCTCCTTCCTTTTCCTTTGTTATTTTTTCCTCTCTGTGCCTGCAATGTAAAATAAACACTCGCTCCAATCAATGCAGAAATAATTGACCATACATGGGCCGTGTGAATAATTGTTCCCCCTACAGACACATATTCTTCCCGGAACCATTCAATGATAAAGCGAAAAATTCCATACACCATCATAAAAAGAGGATATACTGTTCCGTTGGTCTGTCCCTTCAATATTCTGGGTGCGTATATCGCAATTAAGATAATGTATAGTATCATCTCAAGTTCTCGGAGAGGCCAGTGTAACCCTGTCGAAAAAATTTCTATGCCACCACAACACCCGTTTTTAAAACAACTAATCCGAAAAGCAAACAATGCTGCCATTGCTGAAATACAGAACACATCTGCAACATCTCCATATTTCACTTTCAAGATTTTCGATATAGGAACATACAGTATCGGCAAGAAGAATACCGGTCCGTAGAGCCGCCAATTTGAAAACGCGCCAAAACTCGCAAAATCAATCATTGCAAATATCTTTGCAAAAACTGCGCCTATAGCAACATGAACAATCGCAAGTAATAATGCTTTCCAAATGCCGATGTGGAGTCTATCTTTCGCTATAACAAACCAGACAAACGAAACGCCCACACCAATTATCAACATTAGCAGTGTTATTGGATTCATAGTTACATCACCCCTCTTCCACACAAGTTTCTGTTTAAGTCCATTTCATAATTCCTCCTCTATTCACTCTCAATTTAAACTTTGAATCTGTATGGTTTATGCCCATAACGCTCGTCAGCTCTGGCCATATTAAATATTCCCCATAATGCCTCGCAGGTATGCATCGCTGTTAAACGGAATCTTAACCTTCAAGTTTTCAAACTCACATTCTTGCAACGGCATTAACTCCTTCTTTAGCATATAATCCGTATTCCTTTTTGGATAATGTAAGAAGGCATATGCTGATTGTTCTGAACCGTTATATTTCGTCGTTTCATTTTCTATTGCAGCGGATAACGTATGATACGGAACCAATCTCATCAAATGATGTAATATAAAGCGGACTCTGGCTAGTGCTCTTCTTTTGGCCGTATTCGGAGCTCTGCTCAGTTCAGGTGATTGTCTTAGCACAAATAGACGAATCAAAAGCTGACTACGATTGAACTGTTTTTTGTTTGACTTTTCATTATCTGGGACCTCATCAAAAGGACATATGTCAACATATACTCCATGATGAATATCCAATTTTCTATTGCAGTACTCTACGAATTCTGTACCATTAATCCTGAGTTTTGAGTAAAAATATGGATTCTTATTTCCATCATACGGTGTTTGCAAATAATATTGTTTTGAAAGCAATTTGGGAGCTTCTTTTAGAAATCTTCTGTAATCTTCCCTCAACATGCCGACGTCAATATCATCATCCCATGGAATAAATCCATGATGTCGTACTGCACCGATTGCAGCACCATCAATCAGGAAATAATCAATATTCAGCAGGTCGCATATTCTAATGATTTCCCTCAGGGCTTTTAGCTCCAACTCATGGACAATTTCTAATTCTTTATATGAATAAATTGTTAATCCTGATTCTTTCTTTTTGTTAGCCAAGCAATCATCTATAATCCCGGACAACCTTTTCTCATAATTTCCCCATGAATAATTCACTGAAGTTTTCTGAGCTTCCACACCCATTTGTACAAGCTTTTCTCTGTTTTCACAGCACCACAAAATTCTCTTTTGAATTTCATTGATACTTTGTGGTTTAACAATGAATCCATTGATACCATTTAAAATTGCATCATTTGCCCCGCTGTTTTCACTTACGATACAAGGAAGACCATATGACATTGCTTCTAAAACTGACAGACTTAGCCCCTCACCCAAAGACGGAAAAACAAACACATCCGCTTTTTTCAGGTAATCTCTGACTTTTTCATGAGGTACTCGTCCAACGAAATCATATGTCTTAATATATGGATCTAACCAATGATCGCTGTTGTCATAAGCTCCCACAACAGTCAAATGAACTTTCTCCCCCAGCATATCAACTGCTTTAAAAAGATAATGCACACCTTTCATCGCTGTAACATTGCCAACATAAACCAGTTCTAATGGGCCTTCTCCCCGATTCTTCTCAATGGCCTTCTCAGGTTTGAAGTTTGCACCATATGGGCAGACAACAATCTTGTCTTCTTTGACCCCACTGTATGTCAAACTATCTTTAACAAAATTGGAAGGAGCCAGGAACACTTCAGTTGCGTCTATTTCGCGCTTTAGGCCTAAGCAGTACTTCTTGTTGAATAAATGTCCTCGTTCTTTAAGCAAACGTCCTTTATGCTCAGGCGAGATATCCATGTCGTTTTCATATACTGTTTTCATATATAGACGATTAGCTGCACTGCAATCTAATATTCGAACAATATTAGGGGCTTGCTCTTCTAAAATTTCAAAACATTTCAACGCTGTAGTGTCATACATGATCACAGCATCTACTTTTTCTTTAATTGCCAATGATGCTACTTTTTTTCCAAATCTGTCTGCCGTATGATTGTGCCACCAACGGTACACAATCCGTTTCTTGTCAATCCGACTCAACAATATTTCAAGCAATCCGGAAATTTCGCAGAAACAGTGTACATCTGAATCCTGTAGTTCCGAACACTTTCTTCCTGCTGCCCGTTCTGACGCATCTCGAGGTAATATTTTCTTTAACGCCTTCATCAAGAGCGAAGAATTATGATCATAAATAGTAGTCACATAACATGCCAACATATTATTATTCTTTAATGCTGCCGCCGTACGAAAACTGTGTTGTCTTCCCGGATGAGCCACAATGACTTTATGCGACATCCATATCTCACCTCCTTCGCCTTATGATATTCCAAATATCTCGAATAACAGTGTCTCTCGTGAACACTAAATACAGACCGTACACTCCAACACCCATAATTATTTGTATTAAAGGTAGTAATTGGCGACTCATTTAGCTTCCATGTGAAAGCAATAATAACTGCCGCCATGATAAGTGCACCAATTAGGATATTTAATCAAATACTTCCACAATTCTTTTAATGTCACTTGTTTTGCAAATATATAGTATTGAGTGACTACCGACGCCAAACTCGACATCACAGTGGCAATTGCTGCCCCGATATAACCGAATTGAGGAATTAGAACTGCGTTAACTATAATATTGATAACTGCAGCTGTAATGTATGCTCTTAGTAGTATGTTCGTTTGATTCGTTGCCGTAAAATATTGGTTCCCAGAAATACCTGCGAGAGTATTCAGCAATACTATTGGAACCAGAATCATGATGGCGATAGCAGTTTTCGAAAAATCCGCCCCCAAATACCATCCTATTAATTGACGTGCTATACAGAACATTCCTAACATTAATGGCATCGCCATGCATAGCGCATACTTTGCAGCCTTAAACATTACTTCTTTAATTGCTACGGCGTCGCCTTTTTGATATTCATTCGCAAGCCTTGGCATTACAACAGTGCTTATGACTGTAATTAACGTCAATGGTATTGTTACAATTTTCTCAGCTTGATCATAGAACGCAATCTGGTCTGTTTGCCTTGTTAACCATTCCATCATTACTTTATCGACCTGCAAATATAACAAAGATGCAACTTGCGGAAGAAACAATGATATAGATCCTCTAAGATGTTTGGGTAATTCTTTTATATTTAATTGAGGTCGGTCTATATATTTTGGTAATTGCGAATAGATACTGATATTCGCCAATAATGTTGTAATTGCGAGAAGTAAAATATATATCCACAAATCATTTTTCGATTTGACAAATACAAAAATCCCAACAATATTGAGAAGTTTTGTAGCCGCATTTTTCAAAACGGCTGGTTTCATGTTTTCTAATCCTACATATACCCAAGAGCAATCTATAAATTGTGCCAAGATGTAAGGGTAGTAAACCAGAAAGAAAAAGGTATATCGCTGACCTAGAATTGCATACCCCGCATAAATTACTGTTCCTATAATTCCTAGTACCAGTCTGATTGCTTCTAATTCCCAAAATGTCTCTGTGAGGTTCTGTCTAGAATCTCTAACGTATGCTGTTTGTCGGTTTCCATAAGAATAAATTCCCAACAATGATATTGTTGTAATAATACTTCCCGAAGAACTCACATAACTGTAAACACCTAAATTATCGGCTCCGATAACTCTTGCCAAATAAGGAGCTGTTACTATCGGGGCAAGTAAAACTAATATCTGATATAAAAGAGAATATATATAATTTTTTCCGATCTTGCCCATGATCCTGTCTCCTCTAAACCTTTACTTTTCTATGTCTGCTGTTTGCACGTCTCCTTTACTTCTATACAAAAATCTCATAATGATTCTTATCATTAGTACCGGCAATAAGCTAAAAATCAAATACCAAACATTGGATGGCGTGTATCCTCGAATAAGCAACTGCAAATTCGACGCCATTAAAACAGAAAAAACAATGGTGTCTAAGGGATCCGAGCTATCCATATATCTATCTTTGACACTTCTCATCCAGCTACCGTATATGGCCATAAAACCAATAACTCCTATGATTCCGAAAGCATAATAGTATTCACCCAGTCCGGGATACGCCTGCCCAGTATTTTTTAATCGAATTCCCACAATCTGATCTAAATCTACGCCCGCTTGCGAAGAGATTTTTCCTGGCCATATTAGCCTGGGAATCATCATGACAATTGTCCCTATCACAATCTGCCTAAAATAAACAAATTCAAACCGTGCAGGGACCATATGGACAACTCCATAAAAATTGTTATAAATCCTGAAATTATCTATAATAGCGTCCTCAACAGCATCTTTTAACGCAGTAAAAGAAATTGCTGTAATTCCAATTCCAGTCCCACTTCTAACGGCATCTCTGAAAATGGTCATAAGAAGAACTGGAATCATTAGGACCACTGCCCAAAGAATTAATTGTCTTACTTTCGGTCTTTTCTTGCGAGAAATATAGTAATATGCAGCAAACGAAACAATTATCTGTACAACCAAAAAGCGAAATCCACGCGTCACCTGCAGCATAAACATCAGCATAAACATTACAAATGTGAGAATCTTATTTTTCCCATATTCCCAATAGAGTAAAACTAATGTTGGCAAACAATATGAGAACATAGAAATAAAGCCAATGGATGCCTGCTGAGTTGTGCTGCTGTTACCAGAGCCCATCAACCCCATGGTCAGGATATACAATATATTTCCATAGCCAGAACGCAACAGATAAAACAAATTTGCGACTACAGCAAAAAAATAAAATATCAAAATAAGCTGGTTGAAAATGTACTGTCTGTTCCTTCTGTCCGATCAAAGGTTGATCCTGCCTTCTCTTCTATTTCATCACTCCTTTTATTTGTAATTCCAAACACATAGAACAGGTAAAACGAGACATAACCTGCCAGTGCAATTACACTTGATTTTATTCCATAAGGAAATAAATTATACCCGAACCAATAATGATTTCCAGTGACAATATCATATATGGGAGTCAGAAAATACAGCATGCTGTATATGACTGTTATTATTGTTATAGGATCCAAAATATCAGCTCGAACCTTTAATATGTAATAGGAATACAGTGCTATTACAACGCTGAAACAGATAACATCCACAAAATAATTTTCTTTATATAACACCTCTAGATTTGAGGGAAAAATCACCATTACGGCAATGAGCATTAAATTCAATATAATTTGAACCCAAACTATAGTTTTTCCTTTGTTCATTCCCCTTTCACCTTCTAATGTCTTCTATAATTTCAGCTGTACGCACAGCCATTTTTTCAATTGTAAATTTTTTAGCAGTATTTACGGTTTCTCGCATATAAGCTTCTTGTGTATCAGCATTATTTAAAATCAAACATATAGCTTTAGTTAGCGCATTTTCATCCTCTGCTGGCACAATCATTCCATTCTTTCCATTTTCAATCATTTCCATTGCAGCGCCACATTGATCTGTCGCTACAACCGGGGTTCCATACCCCATTGCTTCATTCACAACTAATCCCCATATATCCTCTCGACTTGGAAGGACAAGCACATCAGCCGCCATATAATATTCTTTAAGCTCATCTTTGGTTAAGAACTCAATATTCTTAACCCTAACCTCCTCTGTATTCAGTACTCCTCCTACCATATATAGACTTATATCCAGCTCAATTGTTTTAGCGGATTCGAGCAATATATCAATCCCTTTACGCGGTATCATTTGACCCACATACAACACCATGTATTTACTACAGCATTCTATTCTTCGCTTATACTCCATCCTGTCATAAGGAACGTTGTTTATGTCCCTTTCGCTTATCGATGAAAATGGATATCGATAAATCTTCTTTAGATTCGCACCGTGTTGCGTTAATGCTAAATCCGTTTCTTTTCCAGAACTCATCCAAAAGGAAGCATTTTTTATCAAATAAGTTTTTAGTTTCTTTACCAGAGTTTTCTCAGGTCTGTTCAACAGGCCATCACAAACAATTCCAAAACTGATATGGTATTTTTTCATAACTCTTATAGCAACCATTTCTGTTGGAGAGCTATAACCATTCACCAGCACAAGATCTTCCCTGTGTTCTAAAAGGATTTTTTTTATTGAAAAATCAAGGTTCATTTCGTTTCCGAAATCAATACCCTTCAAATAAATCTGTTTGTATTTTTTGAATTCATATTTCTGTGTCCATCTTTTATTCCTATTTTTCGCAGTTGACCGCTCAAATACCACGGTCAAGTCCACATATTCAGCCAAATGTTCGAAATAGCTAATCTTATATGGTGCCGGTAAATTTGTTATATATAGAACCTTTGGTTTCACGTTTTCTCACTCTTCTATTCCTTCTATAATTCGAAAATACTGCTCAAAAGAATTATGATTACTATCTACCAGGTTTGGTTTACTAAACACAATATCTCCTACAGCGATTTTTTGTATCATCTCTGCCAACTTCCGAATGTCATTTTCCGGCACAACTGTTCCGTATAATTCAGCGCTTTCCTTACATCCTCCTACATCATATGCAACAACCGGAGTCCCACATGCAATTGCCTCTATCTGTGTTGTTGGATAATTGTCTTCATGAGAAGGATTTACAAAAACATCCGCAGCAGAATACAGTTCAGCTAATTCCTTTTTGCTCGATGTTTGACAAATACCAATTAGATTTTTCGGAACTGTTTTCATCTGTCTATCCGTCAAGCCCACAAGAACAATCTGATAATCATCACTCAGAAAATGTTCTAATTGAAAAAAATCCTCAAGCCCTTTTCTCTTTTCCCAAGCAGACGCTACGCCCAAAACAATAAACTTTTTATCAATATGGTACCGCTTTCTTATATCACTCGGAGTATTAGCAAACGTCTCCAAATCAATCCAATTAGGAATAGCATACACAGGATATTGACTTAAAATGGATTGACTTACTAAACCGGCGAGCCATTTCGAAGGAGCCACTAAATACATATTGTCTATTCCCGCGAACAGTTCTTTCTTTCTCTCGTAATTTGCCTTCGATGCATCAAGAAATAGACTTGATGGGTACTCATGTTTCTGTTGGCACTCATGGCACTGCTTCTTCCATTTGTTGCAGTTTTCAAAGTCAAAATAACAACAATGTCCTGTGAACTGCCAACAGTCGTGCAAAGTCCATATCACCTTTTTCTTAGATGTTTTTATATATTGAAACAAAAGCTGTATATTGATGTAATATCCATGGAGTATGTTCAAATGAATTACATCAGGATCAAATTGATCTATCCATTGGATCAGTTCTTTTGTTGCCCTTTTACTGCCGAATCCAGCAGCATCGAATATACGTGCATAACATGCATGTGAGTATACATTTAAGTTGCTTCCTATTTTGTATGCATAATGCTTGTAGTTGCCTGGTACATTACCTCTTCCATACGCTATTCGAACTGTATGGCCTCTGTTTTCAAGTTCAGTCGCAAGATCAGTACATATTCGCCCTGTACTTTTTATTCCGCAAACATTGTTAATCATCAATATCTTCATTCATCAAGATCCTTTGAAAACTCATCATATGAATTTCCATCCAAGGAATCTTATCTATTCAAATGATGAACTAATTTTTTTATAAACTGCTCTTTACTGAAGTGCTTCAAATAGTAGTTCCTGTTGCTCATACCAATTTCATCGCTATTCGAAGTCCCACTAAGTTTCTTTATATTCTCTACTAGTTTTTGACTGTCTTCAGCTTTGCCACAATATCCTCCCTGAGCTTCCTGCAGTACTCTTGCTGTTTCTCCATTAATTGCTCCAATGATAGGTTTTCCTGCTGCCATATAGGACTGCACTTTACCCGGAAGGGTAAGACTAATCACCGGATTATCTGTAAGTGTTACAAGCATTGCATCTGCCATCTCATAATATTTCGGCATGTCTTCCATTGGTTTACGCCCATAGAATATAACGTTATCCAATCCTTCTGCCTTTTTCTTTACGTTTGATAGTTCGCTACCATCTCCCACGATATGAAATCGAACTTTCTCATCTCTTAATTTTCGAGCGGCATCTATAATCGTGCTAACACTTTGTGCTTTTCCAATATTCCCTGCGAATACCAGATTGAAATATTCCCCTGGTTCTTTTTGCGTAAGATTCAAGAACTGTGCTTCAGCATACTGGGGAAGATATGTAATCTTGTCAGATTCAATTCCAAATGAGTCCATCAAATAGCAGTCAAATGACTTGGATGTTATAAGAATTTCATCCGCAGCTCTGTACAATCTTTTTGAAATCCTTTCAAAGAACTTATAGATCAGCGAATTTTTCTTAATGCCGCCAATACACAGGCTTTCCGGCCATAAGTCCAGACAGTAGAGAACCAGTTTTTTATTAAATTTTCTCTTATAACGAACTGCAGGCTCAGCCATCATGACCGGTGATAATTGATATACAAAAACAACGTCGTAGTCTTCATCCAAACGTTTTATATATTTTCTTGCCTCAAATGGATAGCTAAAATAATTCAGCAATCTGTTAACTGCACCCGTCTTTCTTGGACGAGTCTTGCATCTATGTACTTTGACGCCATTCAGAATT
>ADGC01009223.1_pt1 | contig 10094 bp, 12 predicted proteins | sample 268048 | NCBI WGS metagenome assembly ADGC01 (sample SAMN02954255, study PRJNA42359) | wallaby gut metagenome | biome: terrestrial; feature: wallaby; material: gut; isolation source: foregut contents of Macropus eugenii | host: Notamacropus eugenii | place: Australia
ATTATTCATGACTAATACCTCCAGAGATAGTATATCAAAAAAAACTGAGAAGATTTTTTCAAAAATTTAAAACTATAAATAAAAGTCACTCAACATATTAGAATGGAAAATCTTCATAGAATGAAGGATCTACATAATCATCAACGACATCCGCATACTCATCATAATCAACCTTATCTGCTTGTTTTGGTTTGATTGTATTCTTGTAATCACGAATACGTTTTTCAATCGTAGAAACAGAAACTTTATATTTCTTAGCCATCTTTGATGTACTTAATTTTGTATAATCATTCAATCCATAATGTTCATTATAAAGAGCTTCTGCATCTGGTAATTTCTTTTTCTTACGACCAGTCGAAGGTCTTTTTTTCTTATAAGCAAGTGTATATTGAATGGAACCAGAATTGGTTTCTCTTTTATTTAAGATGTCCATATAGGAGCTAAAAAAAGCATCAGCATCTTTTTCAGACTGATTTTCATTCGGATAAAAATAGACAGAAATAGGCATAAAATATTCTCCTTTTTACACATGTAATATATCTAATAAATAAACTATATCATATTAAGTAAATAATATACATTCAGAAAAATAATAAATAAAACTGTATATTATATTGAAATAAATAATCACATATTGAAAGTAAAAATATAAATAAAAAATACAGTTAAAAATATATAAATTCCACATAATTGTAAATAGAAGATAAAACCTATATAATTAAATCAAATAAAAAAGCTCTCGGCGATTGAGAGCGCAAACACAACCTTACGTCTAAAGCCTGTAAGGTTTCTCGCTTTGCTCGTTTGCGTGCTTCGCAGACTCTGCCGAGTGCGTCGGTATATCAGACCGACAACTGAAAGGATATTTTATGTCAACTCCCAATGTATATGCTCGTGTCCAAAAAATATCAGACGTTGTGAATCGATCATCTTATTTAACCGATTCGAAACGTCAAGAAGAAATCGTACTGCATAAAGAACAAATGCAGCACTCATGGAAAGAACACGCAGATTATGAGCAAGCACACAAAAAAAGTGAATCTGCGAATAATGAAGCTCGTGAAGTTCATATCGCATTGCCGAAGCTCATTAAGCAATGATCCAGAACAGTTAGAAGAAATTTGTGACAAATTAGTCACAAATATAGTTGGTCAAAATTATGATTTTGAATATGCTGTCCATTGGAATAAAACAAGGACAAATTTACATGTGCATATTTTATTCAGTGAGAGACCAAATCAAACAGAAAGAACACCGAAAATCTATAAGCGTGATTTATGGCAAGACAGAGACACACATAAACTAGCAAAAGCCAATGCGCCCAATGCTGTTTTAGTTCATGCAAAGGGAGAAATAAAAAAGGATAAAAATGGAGAAATCGTATATGAAGATTCTCCATTTCTTCCAAAAAATAAAGAGTTTACTACTCGTAAGTGGGTTCAAGCTAAAAATGAAGCCGTTAAACGTGTTCTAAACGAGTATGGACACGATATAGAAGTTAATAGTTCAGAGACTCCATATTTAGCTCAAAAGAAGCTGTATAAGGGTGCAAGTGAAGATTACATAGAGAAAACTAAAGAATGGAATGAAGCCGTTAAAACGTATAATACGGAGCTGAAAAAGGTACTTGAATTAAAACCAAATCAAATTGAATATTACAAAGAACAAAAAAGAGAAATATTAAGAGAAGTGAAGACATTAAATCAATCAAGCAAGAAGATCACTCAAAGAGCTATTGACTGCATTAAATCATGGGTTCAAACATTGAAAGAAAAGATTCAAGAAATTAAAGAAGAATTAACATTGCCAAAGAGAGTCGTTGCGAAAGGTGGTAACAAAGGTAGAGCATTATATCGCACAGATGAAGATGGGAATTATACTGTTTGGTATGCTGACCTTTCTAAAGCCAAGGAATTAAAAACAAAGGGTGTTAAGGTCGCAGACCCTTACGATATTTTACAAAGAGGTATAAGCCGTTAATCGTTTAGTATAAGAGCATAAAAAAAGTGACACAAATGTCACTTTTTTTATTTTTAATAAATTATAAAGTCAACAACTTCTGGTGATGCAGTAGTTCCTGTAACATATGCTTCACAAATTACATCTCTTTTATCTCCGCTAGTATTTGTTATGGTCGCTTCTGCTTTTAAAAACCATGTATTTTCATCAGATGCAGATTGGTTTAATTTTCCTGTGATGTAATGCAATTTAAATCCATTCGGATACATCATTTCACCATAATCTTCTGCAGATTCCCATGCAGCAGCAGAATCTAATTTATCAACTAATGCTTTAGTCATCTCGTTTTCTTTTTGGTCAGCGTCAATTGACTCCTGAGTTTCAATATAAATAGTGAATGTTTTTTTATCATGATCAATATCATTTATATCTGTGATAATCCATCCGTCTAACCATTCACTATCATTTTCTAAATTTTCAAATTCAGATGTACAATCATAATCACTCTTAGTATACTTGTACGTAATTTTGTAACCAATATCATTTAAATCTTGATACGAGTCTTTGAGTGGCGTATTAACATAAGAATTTAGCTTAGTTTCTAATTCTTCGACCAAATCATCTTTTTTAGATGTGTCATCATCTGATTTTGAACTGCAAGCAGTCATTGATATAACTAATAAGCTACAGAACAAAATGCTCAGTATTTTCTTCATTTTATCCTCCGTTTCTCTTTTAATAAACTATTTTTATAGTTTTATTATAGAGCTAAAAAAGACACCTTTGAATATAAAAATTTAATTATAGTCCAGTTGATTGAAATAGCATATTTTTTCTATTATAAAGTCAGGAAGAAACTAGTCCTGATCTATTAATAAATTAGAGGTATAAAATAAAATGGTCAGGAATATATAGTAATTCCTGGCCTTTCTTGTGTAGGCGTACATAAGAAGGGTCTGGGTAAAGTAAGAACGTGTCTTTTTTTAGACAGATGTTTCATCTAGTCAGTGCATAAAAACGTTCTGCTTTCCTTCTTGTTTGAGAGACTGATTAATCAAAAAGAGTACGTTTATAAATTTTAGCGATACCGTATGTAACCCAGAAAAATAGTTTAAGCAAGAGGTGGAAAGTTTTACCACAGATAACATATAGAAAGGAAGGTCAAATAAATGGAAGGACCTGTCATTACTGTAGACGTTTCAAAAGGTTCGTGTCACTATCAAGGATTTATTTCTAACGGTCATCCAATTAAAAAAACAAAAGTGTTAAAAGACACAATTGAAGGATTCCAGTCCTTATCTGATTTGATAGAAGAAATTCAATCAAAAAATGAATGTACAGAAGTGCCTGTTATATTTGAAGCAACTGGTATATACCATCGATGTTTACAAAAGTATTTAGAGGATCAGCAGATAAAGTATTATATTATTTCACCATTAATGTCCGCATCTTATCGTAAAACCATGCCAAACAGTAATAAAACAGATGCGCTAGATTGTTCCCATATCGCAAAAGCTTATTATGGTGAAATAGATTTATTACCTTATAGTCAACCAACGGATCCTTATCATAATTTAAAAGAATTAAATCGATATTATGAATCAGAAGTGAATCATCTACGGGTTCGAAAAAATATATTTCGGAAACATTTAGATATTGTATATCCACGCCTAGATAAATGTTTTAAAGCGAGTGGAAGTTTATATGATTCGGTGCCTATGGAAGTGTTGAAAATTTATCCGCATCCATTATTACTCTTAAAACACAAAGAAGAAACAATTGTTAGGCGAATAGAAAAGAAAATAAATCACACATCAAGCTTTGTGACAAAAGTTGTTCATGATATGTATGAATGTGCAAAACGCTGTTATTCTGGTGCAAATGTAGATGACATTGAATCATTAGTGTTGCCAACACTCATAGAAGATTTACAAAGACAACAAAAAAGATGTGAAGCCCTTCTGAATCAATTAGTAGAAAAAGCAAAAGAATCACCATATTTTGTGTGCATAGTCAGTATTCCAGGAATTGGTGAGAATTTAGCTGCTCGAATAATTGCAGAGATGGGGGATGTATCTCGATTTAAATCAAGACGTGCAATAACTGCATACGCTGGGCTAAATCCAAAGATACGGCAGTCGGGGGATATAGATGGAACGCATTTAGCTATATCAAAGAAAGGAAATAGACATTTAAGATGCTTATTATATTTGGCAGTAACATGTAATTATCGATTACGAAAAGAAGATACAATATATCAATTTAACCAAAAGAAAAGGCAGCAAGGTTTCTCACCACTGAAACCAAAAGCTGCCAACACCGCCACAGCGCATAAGTTACTCATTATCATATATGCGATGTGCAAGAATGGTGAAATATACCATTCATGAATTAATAATAATACAAGATTCAAAAAATTGTGGAGAAATACTCCTATTTTCGTCATGTCTAAATCAAATCAATTTTATAACTCGGATTTTATTAACTTAGCCCTTGAAATGTATTATCAAATTTTATGCTATTTTTTTAATATAAAAATAGGTTCAAAAAACATATTGATAATATAACGTGACCTAGAGGCACTAACTTAGTGCGACCAAAATAATAAAAATAGAAGAGTGTTCTAGTTGATTGAAATAGCATATTTTTTATGCTATTTTTTTAATATAAAAAAGGTAAAAAAAATGTATTGATAATATAACGTGACCTAGAGAGGTGTGTTCTGATGTTACAAGATGTACTTTTAAAATGGAATGGTATTAAGGTTGATCCTTTAGATGTTTATAGAGATATTTTTAGAATTGGTGAAGGTTATATTCAAAAAGAGAATGAACCCAAAGGAAGTTTCAAATCTAATCCTATTGCTTATTATAAAAATGATGATGAAGAAACAGGTCATTTTAGAATTATGTTTGAAGATAAGTTTGAAGAGATTTATAAAAATGAGCTTATGAATGCTGATTTTTGTGTTATGAATGGATTGACTTATTTTGGAGCAAAGTATTTATCTGATCGAGCTTCTAAAATGTATGCCATGATTTTTGATATTGATGGTGTAACAGATAAAAGTTTGAATAATTTCTTTTATGCTGCTTTTAATGAAGAATTTGATTATTACCCATTACCTAATTATGTTGCATTAAGTGGTCATGGTATTCATTTGTATTATGTTTTTGAAGAGCCTATTTCTTTATATCCAAATATCAAGTTTCAATTAAAGGAATTAAAGTATGCTTTGACGAGCAGAATGTGGAATAAAAACACCTCAGAAGATGAAAAAGTACAAAGACAAGGGATTAATCAGCCGTTTCGAATTTTAGGTGGTAAAACAAAAAAAGAAGCTCCATTGAGTCGAATTGAAGTGTATCAAGTGAATACACACCCCATAACGATTGAAGAATTGAATAAATATACACCAGAAGAAACGAAAGTAGACCTAAAAAAAGCCTTTAAAGAGAGCAAAATGACACTTGAAGAAGCCAAAGGGAAGTATCCAGAATGGTATGAACGTAAGGTTATAGGGGGTAAAAAGGGGCATTGGACGACAAAAAGAGATTTATATGATTGGTGGATCCGACAAATAAAGAGCGAAAATAATGGTGCTACGTATGGACATAGGTATTTTTGTATAATGACATTGGCAATTTATGCCGTAAAAAGTGGTATTTCTTATGATGAATTAAAAAAAGATGCTTTAGAATTGATACCATTTTTGAATGGGTTAAAAGAAGATGAACCATTTACAGAAGAAGATATTGAATCTGCCTTAGAATGTTACGATTTGAGATACATAACATTTCCTATCAAGGACATTACAAAGATTACAGCAATCAATATTCAGAAAAATAAAAGGAATGGATTAAAGCAAAAAGATCATTTAGAGATAGCTAGAGCAATACAAGAAATAAAAGACAGACAACAAAATACAAATTGGAGAGATAGAAATGGTAGAAAGAGTAAGATTGCAGTTGTTTATAAGTGGAGAATTAGAAATCCTGAAAGGTACCAAGGCTCAGTGTATTCGTGAAACTGGATTATCAAAGCCAACAGTGTATAAATGGTGGGATTTAGATTTTAATTCGAAGGATTTTAGAAAGTACATGAATCAAGTGTTAAAACATAGAGCTGAAATTGAGAAAAGAATAATAATGGGAAGCGGAGAAAAAAATGGCGAAAACGATTAAACAAATAGCCGATGAGCTTGGTGTCAGTAAGACAGCTGTAAGAAAAGAAATCGAAAACCAAGGTTTGCGAACTAGTTTGCGAAAAATCGGAAACCAGTTTGCGATTGATGAAAACGCAGAAAAGCGCATAAAACAAGGCTTTTCTAAGAGAAAATCGGAAACCAAATCGCAAACTAAAACGGAAACCAGTTCGCGAACCGCAAACCATGAGGTTTCCGATTTTGAAGATACATTATTAGAGCAATTAAAGATAAAAGATAAGCAAATTGAAACTCAAAACGAGTTGATTAAAAATTTACAAAAACTTTTGGATCAAGAACAGCAGCTACATGCTCGCACACAAGAAAAATTAACTCTTCTTGAAACAAAAACAGAAGAAAAAACAACTGATGAACCAGTTGTTGAGCAAACTAAAAAATGGTGGAAAATTTGGAAATAAAGAATATATTATTTAAAGATAAAAAGATTACATGGTAAAATTTTTTTATTAAAAGAAAAGGGAAAGATTGACTATGAATAAATATTATTTAGGTGCTGTTGCGGCAGTACCGTTTTTAATGTATGCAAGTACAGAAGTGAAAGCATCAGAACCTACAATTACCGATGTTGATGTAACAGGATCAATTGATGAAAATGCAAAAGGAACTGATGTTTTTAAAAATATTGATATTTCAATTACTGTTGATGGATTGACAAATGATAATTTTTTAACAGATGAAGGTTTACATTGGTCTGAAAATACAAATGTAGAGATTATTCGAGGAACACAGACAGGGACAATGGACGATCCAATGTTTTGGAGTAACAAAAAACCAAATGCAGTAATTCCTTCTTATTCTATGAATGATGGAGATTCTGGAAGAATTACTAATGTAGGTAAAACAAAATCAGGGAAAATATTAGATTTAATTTATACAGTAAAAGGAACAAATAAAGATGATTGGGAAGAAAACTCTAAATATAAGGATAATGGTACAACAAGAGGAATTGGTTTTGTAGGAGAACAATACATTCAAAATTCAACTGGTAATTCAATTGTTACTGTTATGAGTGGGACAAACTACATAAGTATGTTTTATCAAATAGTTGAACATGGAACTTTTAATGAAATTCCGGTTGTTTTAAGTTTTATTACTACAGATATTGATGGAGCACAAGGAGTTCAAACCAATTTGGATAATTTAGTGCGTATAATACCTTCTAATGCGGATTTAAGTGTAGATGAATACGGTATTATTTATGATAATGCAATGCCAGCAGGAAATAAATTAAATGGCTCAAGAGATTTACCAAAGGGTGGATATTTAGGTGCTGGTTTTGTTTCAAATTTTGACTATACTTTTTATGCTCCAGCACCTAAGAGAATTCAAGATAAGGCAGCTTATACATTTTGTGCAAGATACGATTTGTTTGGGAGTTCATTACAAGCACATGTATCTATTAAAAGTATAGAACATGTACAAATTAATTATTTCGATTCAAAAGGAAACAAATTGATTGATTCTAAACAAATGAATGGTATAAATGCTAAGACTAATGTTCCGAACATAGAATTTATTAACCAGTATGTTTATGATTATATGAGTGTTGAATACCCAACAGATACAGAAGCCATTTTTAATATGTTTTATAAAAAAATACTAGTTGCGAATATTCAATATATAGATGAAAATGGGAAAACAACTACTAGATAGTAAAACTCAATTAATTGTAGAAGGAACAAATATTATATTAAAACCAGTGCTTATTAAAGGTTATGAGACGCCTAAAATTTATGAATTGATTGTCAATGATGATTTTGCCCCATAAATTTGTATATAAAAAAAGTCAAAAAACAATACTACCAAATAGTGTTGTGCCCAAAAGTATCAGTAGTGAAAAATAATAGGTCCAGTTAACCAAAATAGAATTATTCAAAAATTATAAGTCCTATATTTATTGCAGCTATAAATTCCTAATTTAAATAATTCAACAAAAAATTTTCTAAAGTTTCAAAAAAATAATAAAAAATGAAAAAAATTGGTTTGAAATTAATACAGGAATGAAGAAATCAGATCAAGAACAATTCTTTAAAGGATTAGAAGAAGTTAAAAAGAAAGCTGAAAAAAAATATAAAAATGATCCAGATAAAAAAAATAAAATTAATCATGCACTTCAAAATGCAGTAGCATATCAAGGATATCATAATGATACTCTTCAAAAAAATGTTAATGATTTCAATAAATCTGATCAATCCTTATTTATTGATAATGTATACGAAAGATATAATCCAGCTGATTCAACAAAGGTTCCACTAAAAGTTGATTTATGGCATATGTCTACAACATTGGCTTCAAGTCATAAACAGGATAGTTCATATAAGAATTTCGTAAAAATGGTTCTCTCAACACCAATTAGTGAACCATTTCCATATAGTAATTTAGATATAAATTTCTTTTATTTAAATTCTCTAGTAGGAGATGTATTGACATATACAAGTCAAGCGGATGAATATGCGGATAGAGATGCATTTATTTTAAAATATCATCCAGATTATAAAAATCTTAGTTATGAGGATGCGTTATGGAAGTATTATTCTACTCCAAACATAGATGAAAAAAGAGATCAGTTATATAACGAAGCAGTAAAATTACAAACAGGCACACCCGCACAGGTTCAATATGGATATTCTATGCTTACCTTAGGAGCAGTTGCTTTATTTGGATATGGAATTATAAAGAGACGTAAGCTACCATTTGATTATTTTAAAAGTCTAAATTCGAATCAGAAAGGGATACAAGTTATCATCCCAACTAAAGAAACTTATAAAGGCGAATTAGTTAATCCGATTCAGAAAAAAATTATTTCTTATAAAAAGTCATTACCTAAAAACTTAAAGAAAGTTAACGATACATTAAATAAAACTAGTAAAGCAAAAGTGGTAGTAGCTCAGCCAACTACAAAGAAGAAAATTACTAATCCGATAGCAAAAAGAACGAGTCAAGTAGTAAAAAAAGTAAAAAATATTGTGAAACCAAAATTAAAAAAGGAAAGTGTAAAATCATTTGCAAAGAGTTCAACAAAAAAATTTAGTAATACAATGAAAAGCATTCAGAAGAAAGTAAAGAGAAAATAAATTATGAGAAATAAAAAAATAAAATATATAATAAGTATATTTTTATTAGTGTGCTTAATAATTTATATTTATGATAATCTACATTCAAATTCACCTTATTATGCTTCACAGTTAAATAAAAGTAATGAATATAATGAAGTTATTTTTCTAATAAGAGATCTAGAATATATAAATAAACCAAGTAGTGATAAGTATTTGTATGATTATGATGGACAAAATATTTTAGTAACTTCAGAATATAAATTAAGTATTAGCTTCATAGATGAGAAAGAGTATATTTATTATAGTTCTTATATTAGTGATAATGATTATGGATACCATCTTGATAATCAATTAGATGTCATAGATATAGTGGATTATTCCAATAATTATGAGTATTTACCTGTAACAGAAGAAATTCAAGAAGAAGTAAGAAATCAAATATTAGAAGATATTCAACCAATTATGGATTTACAAAATAAACCTATAATTAATCTACAATGGATATTTAATATTTTTTATGCGAATAGTATGTAATATTGATAGTATAAAAAAGAATTGATAACGAATTGTTTTATTAAAATAAAGTAGTATAATTTAAATAAGTTAAGGTTTGGTGGTACCAAACAAGAAAAGAGCCGGTTGCACCCGACTCTTTTTTATTTGCCACCACCTAATAGCCTAAGCTACTTTTTGATCTCCTTAACAATCATGTATAGCATGACCATTGTGATAATCACATTGATATCTATGTTCATAAGTTAAAGGTTTGGTGGTGGCTATGGATAGTATTATTCATGACTAATACCTCCAGAGATAGTATATCAAAAAAAACTGAGAAGATTTTTTCAAAATTT
>ADGC01012245.1_pt1 | contig 10091 bp, 11 predicted proteins | sample 268048 | NCBI WGS metagenome assembly ADGC01 (sample SAMN02954255, study PRJNA42359) | wallaby gut metagenome | biome: terrestrial; feature: wallaby; material: gut; isolation source: foregut contents of Macropus eugenii | host: Notamacropus eugenii | place: Australia
AGCATCAGATCCTGTCCGTTAATACTGATGGGTACGGGCTTCGCACATGTAAATTACTTCAATATAATTGTGCGTATGCTTTGGGAAATATACAAATCTTGTTGCCGGGCGAACCGTGATGAGCTTGCCTCTTTCCAGAAGCTTCGAAGCGTCAATCACATCCGGTTTCGCCGAAACGTAAATGGTTTCTTCAATGCTTTTATTTCCGTCAAGGATTTTCTGTTCCTCCGGTGTAATTCGCCGCAGCTCCTGAAGTAATGCCTCGTTCATAAATCCCCCTCATTCGGCATATTTTCTGCTTCTGATCCAATGATCAGGAAACTAATATCATAGAATTAATTTTCCGATTTTGGAAACAGATTTTCATCGTTATACCATTCCAGGAAGGAGTGTTTCACACCATCCTCCTTATATGCTACAACCGTACGTAAATTCACGTTTTCTACGCTTCGGAAAATATTCTTCTCTACAAATGGGTTTGTCTTTTTGAGTTCTTTGATCAGTGCCTTAATCTCCGCTCTCTTTGAACCGGTTTCCGTTCCGCCCACAATGGAGCAGCTGTCGGTTAAACGGCATGCGCAAAGAATAAAACGCAGTCCGTTGTATCTTGACCAGTGAATGATATCCTCTTCTCTTACAAGGTAAAGCGGACGGATCAGTTCCATTCCCTCAAAGTTGGTGCTGTGCACCTTGGGCATCATGGTCTGCACCTGGCCGCCGTAGAGCATTCCCATTAAAATTGTCTCGATCACATCATCAAAATGATGTCCGAGGGCAATTTTATTGCAGCCAAGTTCCTTTGCCTTGGAATAGAGATATCCTCTTCGCATTCTGGCACAAAGATAGCAGGGATTATCGATTTCCTCCCCGGCAACAATGTCATAAATGGATGACTCAAAAACCGTGATCGGAATTCCGAGAAGCTTTGCATTGTCGAGGATCCGCTGGTAATTTTCATCGTTATACCCCGGATTCATCACAAGATATTCACAGGTAAAATTGTGCTTCCCGTGACGGGACAGTTCCTGGAACAGCTTTGCCATTAACATGGAATCTTTGCCGCCGGAAATGCAGACTGCGATCTTATCACCGTCCTGGATCATATCGTACTCATTGATGGCCTTCGTAAATTTTCTCCAGATATCCTTTCGGAACTTTTTCACAATGCTGCGCTCAATTTCCTTTGTACGTTCTTTAGCTTCTTCTTCCTTCGCCATAAACTGCTGCAGCTGATACCGCACCATGGCCTGATATCCATGAAGGATACTGTAAATCTCATATCCCTTTTCGGTATATTCCTGAGCAATATCTTCACTGTGCTCACCGGAGTAGCAAAGAAGGTAAATCGGCTTATCCTTCGCCAGATCTGCTGTATGTTCTTCAAATTCCTGCCACGGAATATGAACGGCACCTTTTAATGTTTCTTCTTCAAATTCCTCCAGACTTCTGACATCGATGATTTGCCGATCTCTGTCATCTGCCATCATTTCTTCAATACTTCTGATATATTCTGCCATGTTATGCTTCCTCTGTAGCAGCAATTTTCTCTGCAGAGTCTGTTGTACTAATTTCTTCTGCTGCCTCTGTTGTTTCAGCCGCCTCTCTCGCAGCCTTCTTTGCTTCCATGCGAGCTTTCGTTTCCTTCTGCAGTCGTCGGGCTGCTTCTCTTCGCTCTTCTTCCGCCGCATAAGCCGCCTTACGCTCCGGATCGGTTAGATCCTTTAATACTTCACCGCCGATAATCAAACCGACAACCGAAGGTACAAAGGCATTGGATCCCGGGATATCTCTTCGGTCCGTACACTTATGCTCTGTACCCGGAGGGCAGATGCAGTTTGTACGGCAGCTGATGGACATATCCTCTAAGGGTCTTGTGGGAAGCTCTTTTGAGTAAACAACCTTTAAGTGCTTAACTCTTCTCTTCTTCAGCTCACGGCGCATTACCTTGGCAAGGGGACATACACTTGTCTTGTAAATATCTGCAACTTCAAAGGCTGTCGGATCCATTTTATTACCGGCTCCCATGGAACTGATGATAGGGGTTCCTGCTTCCTTCGCCTGCATCACAAGCTGGATCTTTCCGGATACCGTATCGATGGCATCGATGATATAATCATATTCCGTAAAATCGAACTGATCCTTTGTTTCCGGAAGATAAAAACATTTGTATGTTCTAACCTCACATTTCGGGTTGATATCGTGGATTCTTGCCTCTGCAACATCCACCTTATATTTGCCGACGGTACTTCTTGTCGCAATGATCTGACGGTTTAAATTTGTAAGACATACCTTGTCGTCATCGATAAGATCGATATGACCGATACCGCTTCGCACCAAGGCCTCCACCGCATAACCGCCGACGCCGCCGACACCGAATACGGCAACACGGCAGTCCTCTAATTTTTTCATTGCGTCCTGACCGAACATTAACTGTGTTCTTGAAAACTGATTTAAAGCCATTTCTTTTCCTTTTTCTTATTCCTGATATCTATTACTAAGATTACGTAAGTAATTCTCTATGAATTTTCTGTACTCAACTGAAAAATAATAAATTTATGAGCAATCTGCTTTTTTACTCTATCCTGCAGATATGCAGGATTTAAGTTATTCTTCTGATAACGAAGATACGTATCTTTCGAAATCTCTATTAATAAATTTGTAAAGTATCTCTCCCAACTCATATATTTTTCACTGTCTATATACTGGCTGGGATCGTCTAATATTTTATTCAGCTCTGAAGAGGAAAACAACCCCGAGCACAAAAGCATCCACTCAAAAGACTCAGGCAAAAATAAATGTATATTCGGATGTACTGCTCTAAGCTTAATGATTCGTTCCATTTCACTGCCAAAAGCCGCACCGTCTGCAACAACAAGTAAATCTTCTTCTGAATGCTGTTTTAGATATTCAAATACATTTGATTTTCCATTCGCAGTAAAACACTGTAATCCTCGTTCTGAACAAAAATCTTCAAAGAACTGATATCCTGCATTCGAATCTTCTGTCAGGATATTTGCAATGTGCAAGTTTCGAACATCCGACTCATCTTCTTCATATATTCGATAAAATTCATGATAGCGTTGTTTCAATTCATTATATTTTCCTGATGTTCGAATACCATATATTTCATCAACACTATACGGAAGAGACGGGATTCCTTCCCTTGTTACAATAACATAATAGTGATTAGAATTCTGTACTGCTGATGCAAATTCATTTGTGAGTATAAAGCGATTTCCTTCATCAATAAAGAAAATACACTCCTGATATCGTTCAATGCTGATATCCCAGTTTTCCTGATCAAGAACGCGGCATTCTTTTTCACAGAACACTTGAATTCCGCTGCTTACTCCTTCAAGAGCATATTCTCTTATTAATTCCACTAATGTAGTTTTACCGGTCGCGCTATCGCCTTTGATAATTGTGATATTTCTTTTAATTTCAAAATCATAATTCAGTTTTTTAGTCTGGACTCGAACTTGATATCGACCTCTCATCTACTCTTACCTCACAATCATTCCTGCAATCGGAACAAGTTCCTTCATAGAATGAACCATCTCATCCGTGTTGAGAATATGTATCTCAAAATTACTTTCTCCAAAGTCCATTAAATGCCGAAGATTTATAGTGATGTCTTTATTTTCTGCAATTTTCAATATCCATTTTGCGCAGTTATCACCACATGTAGATGCATTAAATATTTTATCCGGTTCATTGGCAATCAAAATTAAAGTTTTAACTCCGCCGGATAATTCCAATGGAGAAATTTTGCCAAGTACAGGACTGTCAATCACTGCATTCCCCAATACTTCCGAATGATCCACATCCCGAATCATTTCAACGCTAAGCGGATCAGTAATCCAACTGTCTTCATAAACATTTTTGAAATACATGGCCGTATTATAAATTGCATCATTGCAGTCACCATATATGATATGTAACATAGTGTATCCTCCCTGCGAATACAATTCAAATTAAGTTTCTATATATTATCGTTCTCTTACCAACTGGAAAATATAAAACTTCAGATAATATGAATTATCATCGCCGGCCCAAAGGATCGGATGATCCGGTGCCTGTGTTTTAAACTCTACCTGACGAAGCTGTACATGAGCGTCACGGGCTGCCTGTGCAATGGTGTTGGCAAACAGATTCGGATCCATGAAATGTGAGCAGGATGCTGTAATAAAATAACCGTTATCCTTTACCAGCTTCATTCCCTGAATATTGATCTCACGATACCCTTTTACTGCAGCCTTAATGGAATTTCTTGATTTTGTAAACGCAGGCGGATCCAGGATAACAACATCATAGGGCTCTCTTTCCTGTGCTTCTCTTAAAAATTCAAAGGCATCGGCACAGATAAAGTTCATCTTATCCTGCACACCGTTTAACACCGCATTTTCCGTTGCCTGATCAATGGCAAGCTGTGAAGCATCCACCGCATCCACAGAAGCTGCCCCGGCAACCGCTGCATTTAATGCAAAACTTCCGGTATGGGTAAAGCAATCCAGAACACGCTTCCCGGGAACCAGACGATGGATTGCTTTTCTGTTTTCCTTCTGATCAAGGAAGAATCCTGTTTTCTGTCCGTTTTCCACATCAACGATATATTTTACACCGTTTTCAACAATCTGCACTTTCGTTTCAAATTCCGGTCCGATAAAACCCTTGTAAGGAACAAGACCTTCCTTTGTTCTTACCTTGGCATCACTTCGTTCATAAATGCCGCGAATGGTAATTCCGTCTTCTGCCATAGCTGAAATTAGTGCCTTTAAAACGATGGGCTTTAACTGTTCCGAGCCAAGGGCTAAGGATTCTACAACAAGAACATCTTCATATTTGTCGATGGTAAGTCCCGGAAGAAAATCTGCCTCTCCGAAAACAACGCGGCAGCTTGATGTATCAATGACTGCTTTTCTGTAATCCCAGGCGGTCTTTGCGCGGGCAGCAATAAATGCAGGAGTTACCGGTACATCCTTTTTCCGGCTTAAGATACGCACACGGATCTTACTGATCTCATTGTAAAAACCGTATCCAAGAAAATATCCATCAAAATCTTCTACGGTTACAATCTCACCATTCTCAAAATCACCGGATACAGATGCCATCTCGTTGTCATAAACCCAGGCACCGCCGCGCTTTAACAGGCGGCCTTCCCCTTTGCGAAGACGGATTACGCCTTCTGTTACAAGAGACTGTTCGGATGTAATATCAAGTTCTTCAAACATTTTATGTTTCCTTTCTGCTTTTCTTCATGCAGGCGCAACTGCCGTTTATCCGGTTATATGATTTCTCCGGTCATATAATTCTCTGGTTATATGATTTCCCGCTGCTTGCGTTAAAAATGAGGACCGGGAAAATCCCGGCCCCCATTCAATTTTAATGCTAAGTTTGTTCTTCTGATCTTAACGCTCAAATGCGAAATACACAATAATGGAATCTTCCGCTCTGTGCACCCAGACACCGGTATCTTCTTCTGTCTCGTCAAATTCCGCAGCATCGTAGCGGCCGTATTCGTGTCCGGGTTTACCAACCTTCCCGAATTCCTCTGCGGTTCCGAAATCCCCCTTCTGGAACTTTGTAACAAGGGCAATGATCTTTTGTACCTTGTCTTCTGCAAGGAACTCCTCACGAACACCTCTGGATAATAAGACAGGGGTTCCGTTTACGTTTCCGTATTCTGCAGTTCCCTTGCCCTTCTTCTTTACCATTTCTTTAAAATCTGAAAAACTTCCCATTGTAAAAATCTCCCGTAAGAATAAACTTTGATTAATTAATTTGACGACCGCAAACGAATTGTCCTGCCGGTCATCGGAACATATTCACAGGTTTTATTATACAATTTGCCGGAAGATTTGTCAGCAACTATTGTTTTTCCTATGCAAACCAGTTCTTTTGTCTGCTCCATTACTGCAACTAGTCATTTTCCTTCAGGAAAAACTTCTCTACCATTTCTGCAATCCCATCATGATCATTATCTTCTGTTACATGATCTGCAATTTTCATCACATTTTCATTTGCATTTCCCATTGCAACTGCAAGTCCTGCTGTTTTTAAAATCGCAAGATCGTTATCCGCATCTCCGACAGCAATGGTTTCTTCAACCGGCACGCCGGTCAACTTACAAAGAAAACGAAGACCGCTTCCCTTATCGATTCCTTTTGGAGAAACTTCTAATGATGTTTCTTCGGCATATGCAATGCTGAAATCCGAATCCTTCAGTTTTTCATATGTAACTTCTCTTTCCTCCGGAGTCAGATGATAGAGATTGATCTTATTGGCAGGTTCTATTGGGTTTAAAATATAATCCGTCATGGAATCCTTTAATGTTGCAACTCTCTCATACATATCCCGGTATACGCCCATATGAAAGCTTTCCAGGCGGTCAAGACTGTCCGGAGAGATTACAGAAAGTGTTTCGGAAAGTACCTGCACAAATATATCCCGGCCTTCCACAGCTGCTTTAATTTCTTTTACCTGATCTTCATTTAATACCGTCGACTTTATTGACTTCTTTTGATGAAAATCATAGATACAGCCGCCGCTGATCAAAATTGCATAATCCAGCAATTCCAAAAGTTTGGGATAGTCCTGCAGCTCGGCAAGTCCGCGTCCGGTGGAAAGACATATGATCACTCCTTTTTCTTTTGCTTTTTGAAGTGCGGGAATTGTTGTCGGACGAATCTTTTTATTTGAATCTAATAAGGTGCCATCCATATCCATGGCAAGCAAACGATACTTCATAATTTTCCTCCATGATATTTCTTTTAGTTTACAATTATTGGAAGCATCCCCCTGTACGGAATCAGATAATTGTATAACAGATTTATTTCATAACAAAAAATAACTGCCGCTCTATGATCTTTCATATTGCGGCAGCTTTTTTATTAAGTCTTTCTTACATCCAATTCATATGTTGGTATTTGATTTAGACTATTTTGTTCGAATCATAAGTGATCTTGCGATTCGGTTTCTGAGCTTCTTCTTCTCATCCGGCTGCTCTCTGTCCTTAATATAAAGGTAGCCGATCACACTGAACACGATCGCTCCGAGGAAATTCACGAGAAGATCTTTCATTGTATCAATGATACCGATATCAAGATAGCCGCCGTCTACAATATATTGCGTTCCGTCTTTCGTGACAATAATGGTTTCCGTAATGTCTTTAATCTGATACGGAATCTGACTGTTCGTAGGATCGAGTGTAACGGAACCGATGGAATTTACGATAAAGTCCTTTTGCATATCAAGTGCAAAAAGCATGTCTGCAGAGAACTCAATGAACTCCCAGATAACGCCGATCGTCATGGAAAAACAGAAAGCAACCATTGCCAGATAAAACGGGGATAATTCGATATTTTCACTTCTTCTGTTTACGAGATCTACCATGGAAAATCCGATTGCTGCACAAAGGAATCCGTTGATCGTATGAAGCATGGTGTCCCATCCCGGAATCCCGATATAGAAATTATTAATTTCTCCTAAAATTTCTGCTGCAAAGATAAAGATATAGATCATAATCTCAAACAGAGTCGGGATCTGAATTCGGAAGGTTGTCTCCAAAAGAGACGGCATTAAAAACAATCCGAGTGAAAGTATACAGATTGCAGTACTTTCATATGACTGGGTAATAATGCTTCGGATCAACGTTACAATTACGGCAATTCGCAGAATGGAATAGATCCGAAAGGATCTGGGATCTTCTTTGATATGATCCTGCAGTCGTTTGATGTAACGTGTAACCCATCTGATTTTTAACCTTTTCATTTAATTCTCCTGATCGCGGAATACAATTTCACCGGTTGCAGCATCCATGGATTCAACAATGGCAAGTGATTCCAGCTGATAACCAAGATTGCGGATCATGGTTCCGCCTACCTGGAAGCCCTTTTCAATGGCAATACCGATACCTTCTACGGTTGCACCGGACTTTTCTACGATGGAGATCAGTCCCTGCAGTGCACATCCGTTAGCAAGGAAATCATCGATGATCAGCACATGATCATCCGGTCCTAAAAATTTCTGTGCAACGATTACGTGATTCACGCACTTATGTGTGAAGCTTGTAACTTCTGCCGTATACATTTCGCCTTCTAAATTAATGCTCTTTGACTTCTTTGCAAAAACAACAGGGCAGTTGAAATGCTGTGCTGCGATACAGGCAATACCGATACCGGAAGCTTCAATGGTAAGAATCTTATTGATATTCTTGCCTTCAAAACGCTTTTTAAACTCGGCGCCCATCTGATCAAACAGCTGAATATCCATCTGATGATTTAAAAAACTGTCAACCTTTAATACGTTGCCTTCTTTTACAATGCCGTCTTTTACAATTCTTTCCTCTAAGAAATTCACCGAACAACCTCCTGTCGATACACAACCAAATACCAAAACTCATCAATGCATATAAAACTTATTTCATTATTTTATACGATTCAATTCATAATTTTTAGATTATAGCACGGATTAATGACCACGTAAACATAAAGCATGGGCAAATCGATAATCCGAATCCATCCGAATCCATTCGATGCCATTCATGATTTCATTCACGTTTCCATTTACCCTTACTGTAATAGGACATATAAGAAGAATCTATTACCCTTCATCCATCAGATATGCTATTCTTTACAACGAAACGGAGGTACATGTCTTGTTACAGAATACGATTTATCAGGAAGTTTACAATAAATATATACTTCCTACGGAAAATAACAATAACAACTATATCGGTATTGAAATTGAGATGCCGATCTTAAATTGGAATAAAGAAGCTGTCAAAATTGAAGATGTTCAGCAGACAGCCGCAGAATTCTGCCGGGTATTTCATTTTGAAAAAGAAAATACAGATGATAACGGGAATATGATTTCTGCTATTCATAAAGAAACCGGAGACATTTTATCGTTTGACTGTTCCTATAATAACCTGGAGTTATCCTTAGGCATTGCTGAGGACCTTCATGCACTAAAGGATCGTTTCTTTGCATATTACAACTGGTTGATTGCAGATCTTGCAAAATACCAAAACACATTAACCGGTATGGGCGTAAATCCGTATCGACAATACAATAACAATATTCCAATTCCAAACGGACGCTATCGCATGCTCTTCCATCATTTGGGAAGTTATAAAAGATATGCTCATCTTCCAAAGTATTTTCACGATTATCCTGCATATGGAACCTTTGCAAGTGCTTCCCAGGTACAGTTGGATATCAATAAAAACGATCTTGTTGAAACGATAAACACTATGACTTTACTCGAGCCACTTAAAGGGCTTTTATTTGCAAACTCTTTGCTTCCGGAAGAAAATAAAGACCTGCTATGCTGCCGTGATATGTTCTGGGAAAACAGTACGCACGGGATCAATCAACATAATATCGGTATGTTTGAAAACAGAATTTCTTCTGTTGAAGAACTAAACGAGTATATTATGTCCTGCAGCATGTATTGTGTAGAGCGTGATGAAAAGTATATTAACTTTGAGCCCATCCCGCTTTTGGATTATTTTAACAGTCCTTCTATTGTCGGGGAATATTTTGATCTTAAAACTTCTTCTTATAAGAATATTGAAGTCTTTCCCAAAATCAGTGACCTGAAATATCTGCGCAGTTTTAAGTTTGAGGACCTCACATTCCGCGGAACCATTGAATATCGCAGTGCCTGCACACAGCCCATTGCAGATACAATGTCACAGGCAGCCTTCCATGTTGGATTACGGGAAAAGCTCCATGAGTTGACTGCACTTTTAGAGCAGGATCACATTATCTACCATCGCGGCTGCTCAGCTTCTGAGCTTCGTAAAATGCTCATTATGCGAAAGCTTCCTTCCTTTATTGATGAAGATGCACTTTATATGCTTGCCGGTCAGGTGGTGAACCTGGCAGCGGAAGGATTAATTGCAAGAGGAATGGGAGAAGAAATTTATCTGAAGCCTTTGTATACAAGAATAGAAAAACGCAGCAATCCCGCCAAGCATATGCTTGATGAGATTGCTGCGGGTAAAACGATGGAAGATATGATTCGGGAATATCAGATAACAAATGATGCTGTTTCCATCTAATTCCGATCTTCATATCAGTATCATA